>Ga0265294_10000819_pt1 | contig 42433 bp, 40 predicted proteins | sample MunlanPumphouse3_FD_192504 | JGI IMG/M metagenome (GOLD analysis project Ga0265294, IMG submission 192504) | Groundwater microbial communities from a municipal landfill in Southern Ontario, Canada - Pumphouse #3 | ecosystem: Environmental > Aquatic > Deep subsurface > Groundwater | place... | reverse complement strand
CGCACTAGATCAAGCTTTAAAAGCAAACTATCTTTTTGTAAAAGATGTTGATTATGTTGTAAATGATGGCGAAGTTATTATAGTAGATGAATTTACAGGAAGACTTAGTGAGGGTCGCCGATTTAGTGAGGGACTCCATCAAGCATTAGAAGCAAAAGAAGATGTTGAGATAAAAGAAGAGACTCAAACTCTAGCTGATATAACATTTCAAAACTACTTTAGAATGTATGATAAGTTAGCTGGCATGACAGGAACAGCAGAGACTGAAGCTACAGAATTTGCACAGATATACTCTCTTGATGTTGTTTCTATTCCTACAAATATTCCTATCACAAGAAAAGACTTAAATGACCTTATCTACAAAACGGAAAAAGAGAAGTTTGATGCAGTCATAGAGACTATTAAAAAGTTATCAAAAACTGGTCAACCGGTTCTTATTGGTACTGCTTCTATTGAAAAATCAGAAGCTCTGCATGAAGTATTAAAAAAAGAAAAAATCGCACATACTGTACTAAATGCTAAAAACCACGCTCAAGAGGGTGAAATAATAAAGCATGCTGGAGCTAAAGGTGCAGTTACAATTGCTACAAATATGGCTGGTCGTGGTGTTGATATCAAAGTTAGTGATGAAGTAAAGGCTCTTGGAGGCCTTTATATTATAGGAACAGAAAGACATGAAAACCGCCGAATCGACAACCAGCTTCGTGGTCGTAGTGGTCGTCAAGGAGATGCTGGAACTACTCAGTTTTACTTATCGCTTGAAGATAATCTTCTTCGTATATTTGGCTCAGACAAGATAAAGTCCATTATGGAAAGGCTTGGGGTTGAGGATGGAGAGTATATAGAGTCAAAAATGGTTACTCGCGCAGTTGAGAAAGCTCAAATGAAAGTTGAAAACATGCACTATGAAGGTAGAAAGCAGATAGTTGAGTATGATGATGTTGCAAATGAGCAGAGAAAAATCGTTTATAAGTTTAGAAATCAACTCTTAGATAGAGAGTATGATATCGACTCAAGAATCGATACAATTCGGGTTGATTATATAAATAACTTACTCAATATTTGTGGCATCTTCGATGGTGGAGAAGACTTTAACATCAAAAGAGTCTCTGAGATTTTAAAAGAGGAGTTAAACTTTGACTTAAAGGTTGAAGAGTTTTCATCTTTAGAGTTTGAAGAGCTTCTTGAGAAATTAGTTGAAGTTGTTAAAAAATCTTATGATGATAAGATGAGTGTTTTAGAAGATGATATTCGTTCAGATATTGCAAGGGAGCTCTACTTAAAAGAGTTAGACAGCGCATGGAGAGAGCATCTCTACGCTATGGACAACATGAAAACTGGAATTAGACTCCGTGCATATAATCAAAAAGATCCACTTGTTGAGTATAAAAAAGAGAGTTTTAATCTCTTTGGCGAGCTAATCAAAGATATGAAGTTTAACGCTATAAAAACTCTTCAGATAATCCAATTTAGAATGGACTCTGCTGAAGAAGAGGCAGCAAGCGTAGCACAACAGATGGAGATGAAAAGAAAGTTTGAAGAGGCTGCTATGATCTTTAATCATTCACAAAACCAAGAGACTCAAACATCTGAGAAAAAAGTAGCTAGAAATGAGCCTTGTCCTTGCGGAAGTGGCAAAAAATATAAACAGTGCTGTGGCAAAAGTGGCCCCAAGAAGGGGGTATTTGCCAAAAACGGTGATTTTGCCTCTTGAGAGCATCTATAGTCCCCTATCTTGTCAAGCGTTTCCTTCGCTTTGACAAAGACCAACCTTTCATCTTTTTATCAGCACTGCTAGCTTTTTTAGGGATAACTTTAGGCGTAATGGTCCTTATTGTAGCCATGGCACTTATGAATGGTTTTGATAAAGAGTTTAAGAAAAAACTTACCATTATGAACTATCCACTGACTGTTATTCCTAAATTTTATGGGGCTGTTAATGAAGAGTTACTCATAAAGATGCAAACAAAATTTCCACATCTTAATTTTAGTCCCTATGTGCAATCTGCTATTATGGCTAGAAGTGGTTCAAAGCTAGAGGGTGGATATATCTTTGGCGTAAACTTTGAAGATGAAGCAAAGGTAAATAGCGTCTTAGCAAAAGCTATAACAAATGTAGATTTTTCAAAGTTTGATGTGCTTATTGGAAAGAGTTTGAAAGATGAGTTTAATCTATATGTAGATGATAAACTTATGTATATTTTTACTCACGTAGAGCCAGGCGGGCTATCTGTTACACCAAAAATAAAACGCTTTAAAGTAAAAGGCATCTTCGATTCAGGGCTTAGTGCTTATGATAAAGCCTATAGTTACACAACACTATCTTCGATGCAGGCGATGTTAGGACTCTCATCTAGCCAATATGATGGAATTCATATATACTCAAACGATCCTCACAAAGATATTTTAAAAATCAAAGAATTTTTGCCAGTTAGTGTGAGCGTTAAAGGTTGGTGGGAAGATAATGTTAATTTTTTTGCAGCCCTAGAACTTGAGAAAGCTTCTCTTTTTATAGTGCTTATGCTTATCATTTTAATAGCAGCTATAAACATCATCTCTTCACTGCTTATGACTGTGATGAACAGAAGAAGCGAGATAGCGCTACTTCTATCATTGGGTACTACAACAAAAGAGATTAAAAAGATTTTCTTATACCTTGGTATAGTTATTGGAGTAAGTGGCATCTTAGCTGGAATAGCTTTTGGAATGAGTGGTTTATGGATACTGAGCACTTTTGATATTGTCTCCCTGCCAAAAGATGTATATCCTACTACTACACTGCCACTAGATTTGAGTCTAAAAGACTTCCTACTTATAGTCATTGGCGCATTTGTGATTGTGATTGCATCTTCATACTATCCTGCAAAAAAAGCTAGCGAAGTAGATATCCTTAGAGTCTTAAGAAACGAGTAGCTTGAGCTTTCTAAAATCTCATAAGATCCTAAATTAAGTTCAGGATAAAGAAAGGGTTTATGGATGTTGGGGAGTATGGCTGTTGGAGAGGTTTAGAAACTAATAGTTTTATTTTTTTTCATCATCTTTAAACATCTCAAATGGTAATAGAAGAGTCCGCTTTATAATGTTAAGTGGAGCTACCATTATATCTTTTGCTATAAGACTACTAACATCTGGGTCGTTAAGCTTACCACTTATCTTTATAGATGTTGAGATGCTATCATCTCCTAAAAGTATATAACCAACTACTGGGACCTTTGAGAAACTACTACCTAAATCTGTTTTTAGGTTTAGCCTAAGATCTATAGTGTCCTTAACATAGTTGGCAGTTCCATAACCTACTATATCTATCTCTTTTGAGTCAAGCGAGATATCACTAAAGTTAAAAATGTCATCTTTAGAGTGAAAATTTATATAAGCATTCTTTACTTCAAGTCCTTTTTTACTATATCCAGGAAGAGAAAAAGTTACAAGAGAGGGTATAGTGTTTACAAAAGCAAGTATATTGTTTAAGATTTTATAATCAACTATGGTTGTATCTTTAATCTGAACAAGTCCCTTGTAGTCATCAATAGTGCCCAATACAGAAAAAGAGAGTACGCCATTTTTAAACTTAGATAAGGAGAAAAGATTATTCATAAAATCATCTCCAAAGCTATCACCATATAGATAAAACTTACCATCTTTTAATTCAAAACCGGCACTTCCAATTCCATGTTTGAACTGAGCGTTAATGATTTTGTCAAAGTATTGTAGTTGCATTGTTTGAGTAAGTATTTGTCTGTTTTCACCTACATAAATATAGCAATCTTTTGAGTCAAATATAATATTTTTTCTACTCTTTGAATCTACTTCTGTTTTTCTATCTTTTACAAACTTAAGTAGGGCATCTAAATTTATACCAATATTACTCGCCCACAACTTTATCTCTTTGTTTACTCTAGCATCTATGGAATTATTTATATTTAGAACTATATCACCTGTCTTATCTTCTACAAAACCTCGTACAACATAGTCTTCTATAAGCTTATTTTTATAGGCTAAGAATTTATATGGATACTTTATATTTGCAGAAAAGTTTATATCGTTTTGCGTTTGATATTGATAAACGCTAAAATCACCATTTGTTATATTGTATTCTTGTAGCAATTTTGAATTTTTAGATAGTTTTTGCAGTGAGTTAAATTTTAATTTCCAGCCCCTCTCTTCTAAACTAAACTTAGCATCATAGTTATCTGCTTTTATAGTTGTCTCTTTAGCATCATAGTTTAAATCTAGTTTTATAATATCTTCTGAGCTAAATATCTCACCTAAGTAGCTATTTTCAAAGTGAATCTGTTTGAGGTTTATAACACCTCTATTTTCATCAAAAAAATATCTTACATTAAACTCTGCATCTGCTAAATTTTTGATCTTTGCCTTAGATGATATTACTCTAAACTCTTCGGAATTTAACTCCAAGATAGTAGCTCTAAACGTATAATCCAAGCCTTTTGCGCTAAACCTCATGTCTTCATTTGACTCTATGATTATTTTTTCATCATAATTTAGTTTAAGCGGAGCGCTTGATTGATTCATCTTTATATCTTTTAGGTTAAAAGTTAACAAATCTATATCAAAGTCTAACTTCAGTGGATTTAAGCTTAACTCTCCAGATACAAACATAGTTGCTAAATCTTTCATCTCAATATAAGCAGTTGGAATCTTAGCTTTTAGGGTCTCTAAGTCAAAAAAAACATTTAAACTATCGAGTGTGATGGTCTCATCTTTATAAACCCATTTTGATTTTTCTATTTTTATATTATCTTGTTTATTTGAGATAATGTAGGACGCTTTAAGAGGTTTTTTTTTCAATTTTAGCTCATTAAAAACGACACTATTCATCTCAAAATCAATCTTACCCTCACTTTTTTTAGCATCGTATATAACATCAACTACAGCTGTGGCTATATCTTTATATTTTGCTTGCATCTTAGGTATGCGCACATCGTAGTTATCAAGATAGACTTTTGTATCAGTTACATCAATATCTAAGCCTAAGTAGTTAAAATTCGCCACTTTTGCATAAAAAACACCTTTAGCATCTACATCTATATTGCGAAGACCTACAGTAATTTTTAAGTCAGTTGTAACGCTGCCACTATTTTGTAGGATTGGAAGTTTTATCTTATATGTATTTAAAAGATAGAGCAAATCACTATTTACTTTGCCATCAAAGTTTAAAAATAGACTAAGTAGTTCCTCTTTTTTAGAAAAATCTATCTTCAACCAGCTACTTTGCAAGTCAAACCCATATTGAAAAGTTCCTTGTGGTCTGATGTATAGAACTCCATCTATAAACTCTAGTTCAGTCTTTTGCGTAAGAACAGGTTCAAGAGCTTTGTTATAAGTATAAGTAAGCTCTGAGGCGCTAGCTTTTACTACGATATTTTTATATGCTTCATCTAGTTTTTCATACTCAATCCAGCCAGATGCACTGTTTAGTTTTAACTCTTTAAATGTGATAGCATCATAAGCCCAGTATTTAACCTCTTTGGGCATATCTATCATCTCCATAGTATGCTTTAAGTTTTTTATATTCTCTTTTGTATTAGCTTTATAAATGAGTTTTTCACTATCTGCCTGTGCAAAGGCTCTTAAAAAAACATCATCATTAATGTTTATATTTAGATTTGAGATAAGCTCTTTTTTATCCCCATCAAAGATTAAGTTTCCATCTATAGTTATCTTTTTTGTAAAGTAAGAAAATTCTGTAATTTGGGCATTTAGGTAGTTAGATTCATAAAAAAGAGAACTATTTAGCGAGAACTCTTTTGATGATGCTATAAAATATCCACTTGAACCATTCTTGTATAAAAATGAAGCATCTATATCATTAAAAGTTATTTTATTAACTTCAAATTTCTCAAACCAATTATCAAAAAGAAGTATGGCTTTTAAAACCTTACTAACTGCGTCAATACTTACTTTTTCACTATTTTGATTGGAATCATTAGTGATTTTCAACTCTTCTATACTAATGTTTAGCTTTTCATTCCATTTAATGTATAATTTCTCAATTTCAATATTTGGCAAAGAGATGTTGTTAACATAGATGCCACTTTGTAGTAGTATAAATAAAAGGCTGAGCGTTAAAAAAATGAATGATAAAGCACTAACGATTATAAAGTGGATTTTAGAGATAGTATTAATTATTATTTTATCGTTCATGTATTACCTAAATCAGCCTGTTCGTAGCCATAAAGTGGTCTTTATACCACAGGGTTCTATAAATCAGATTATAACACAACTGCATCAGAATAACTACAATGTTTCAAAACTAGATTCAATTTTACTAAGGTTTATAGGCTCTCCTCAAAGTGGTTGGATAGATATGAAGAGCACTTACAATACAAGAGGCGATTTTTTATATAAACTTGTAACTGCAAAAGCGGCACTTCAAAATGTAACACTTATACCAGGTGAGACTACATATATTTTCTTAGACGATTTAGCGCTTAAGTTAAAGTTAGATAGAGACAAACTTGAGAGTGAGTTTTTATCACAAAGTAAAATAGAAGAGGGTGCTTTTGTTCCAAATACCTATAAACTGCCACTTGGCATAACTGAAAAAGAGTTAATAAGAATCCTTCTATATGAGTCAGACCAACAGATGCAAAAGCTTTCTATTAAGCTTTTTGGAACTTACAATGAGAAAAAATGGTTTCAAATTGTAGCACTTGCATCTGTAATAGAGAAAGAATCAGCCAATGCCAAAGAGATGCCACTTGTAAGTTCAGTTATTTACAATCGCATAAAAAAGGGAATGAAGTTGCAAATGGATGGAACTTTAAATTATGGCAAATACTCACATATCAAGATAACTCCACAAAGAATAAGAGAAGATGAGAGCATCTACAACACCTATAAACACAGCGGTATTCCGAGCCTCCCTGTTTGTAATGTTAGTTTTGAAGCTATAAAGTCCGCAGTTTTCCCTGCCAAGACTTCTTACCTATACTTTATGAAAAACAAGAACGGTACTCACGATTTCTCACGTAACTATTCTACACATTTAAGCAACATAAAGCGTGTTACTAAATGAAACAAAAAAGAAATATAAGTAAATCTTTAGACCCGCTTTGAGTAAATTATTTATCTTAGTGTTATGATTGTCCTGTAAGTTTTTGTGGGGTCACACTTGTGATTATTATAAAAACAAAAAAATATTAACCCAAGGACAAAAAATGTCAAAAATTATTTGGTCAAAAATTGATGAAGCTCCAGCTTTAGCAACTTACTCACTTTTACCAATCGTAAGTGCTTTCACAAAATCTGCAGGTGTTGATGTAGTTACTAGTAATATCTCACTCGCAGGTAGAGTTATCTCTAAGTTTCCACAGAGATTAAAAGAAGACCAAAGAATTGCTGATGACTTAGCAGAGCTTGGAAATATTGTTCAACTCTCAGATGCTAACATTATAAAGCTTCCAAATATTTCAGCTTCTGTGCCTCAACTAATGGAGTGTATAGCGGAGCTTCAATCTCAAGGATACGATATTCCAAACTACCCAGAAGAGCCAAAATCTGATGAAGAAAAAAAGCTTCAAACGCTTTTTTCAACTTGTTTAGGCTCAGCAGTTAATCCTGTTCTTCGTGAGGGTAATTCAGATAGAAGAGCGGCAGCGGCTGTTAAAAACTTTGCAAAGAAAAATCCTCATAAACTTCGTCCATTTGAGAAAGACTCAAAAGCTTGTGTGGCACATATGGATGGTGGAGATTTTTACTCAAATGAGCAGTCTATCATCATGTCAGGTAGCGGTAAAGTAACGATAGAACAAAATGGAAAAGTTCTAAGAGAGATAGATGCACAGGATAAAGAGATACTAGATGCTACCTTTATGTCAGCATCAGCACTTGCATCTTTTTACCAAGATACTTTAGATGATGCAAAGGCGAATGGTAACTTATGGTCACTTCACCTAAAAGCTACTATGATGAAAGTTAGTGACCCTATCATGTTTGGTCACGCTGTAAAAGTTTTCTTCAAAGATGTTTTTGCAAAGTACGCTTCAGAGTTAAAAGCTATTGGTTACAATGCAAATATGGGTCTAGGAGACTTATATAAGAAGTTAGAAAACTCACCTAAAAAAGATGAAATCATAGCTGCAATAAAAGCTACTTATAGCACTCAACCAGCTCTAGCTATGGTTGACTCTGATAAAGGGATCACAAATTTACACGCTTCAAATGATATTATTATAGATGCTTCAATGCCTGTTGTGATTCGTGATGGCGGTAAAATGTGGAATAAGGATGGTAAAACACAAGAGTGTGTATCAGTTATTCCAGATGCATCATACGCAGTCTTTTTCAAGGCTATGGTTGATGATTGTGTTGCAAATGGTCAGTATGATGTCTCAACTATGGGTAATGTTGCAAATGTTGGGCTTATGGCACAAAAAGCAGAAGAGTATGGCTCTCATCCAACTACAATAGAACTGGCTGAAGCTGGAACTGTAGAGGTAAAAGACGCATCAGGAAATGTTTTGATGAGTCATAAATGCGAAGCTGGAGATATCTACAGAATGTCTCGTGCTAAAGACATCCCAATCAAAGACTGGGTAAGATTAGCGGTTGAAAGAGCAAGACTTACAGGTTCTCCAGCTGTGTTTTGGTTAGATGAAAATCGTGCACACGATGCAAATATGATTAAAAAAGTAAATGAGTATTTAAAAGATCATGATACAAAAGGTTTAGAGCTTCCTATTATGAATGTTACAGATGCTGCAAAATACACAAATGAGAGAGTTCGCAAGGGTCTTGATACTATCTCTGTAACTGGTAACGTTTTAAGAGACTATTTAACAGATATGTATCCTATTTTAGAGTTAGGAACTTCTGCTAAAATGTTATCAATAGTTCCACTTATAGCTGGTGGTGGTCTTTTTGAAACTGGTGCTGGTGGATCTGCTCCTAAGCATGTTGATCAGTTTTTAGAAGAGGGACACTTAAGATGGGACTCACTAGGAGAGTTTCTAGCGCTTGCTGAGTCTTTAAGATTTATTGCTCAAAAAAATGACTCTAAAAAACTAGCAGTTGTAACTGCGGCTCTTGATGTTGCTAACAACGCTTATCTTGATAATGATAAGTCACCATCAAGAAAGTGTGAAGAGCCTGATAATAAAGCTTCTCACTTCTTTGTGGCACAGTACTGGGCTGATGCTCTAGCATCTCAAAGTGATGATGCAGAATTAGCAGCAAAATTTACTCCAGTAGCACAAGCACTAAAAGAGAATGAAGCTAAGATTATAAAAGAGTTACTCTCAGTTGAGGGCAAAGCTCAAGATATCGGCGGATACTACCATCCAGATGATGCAAAAGCTGAAGCTGCGATGAGACCGTCAGAAACTCTAAATGCTATTATAAATTCGATATAATACAAAAAGAGTAAAACTACACACATCAAATAAGCACAAACTTGTTTGATGTGATAGTGAAGATTTAAAGATTAATTTAACCTAATCTTTAATTTTTTACTATTTTAAATATCAAAAGGAGTACCATGAGAGGTAAAAGAGTAGCAATTGTAGGCGTTGGAAATGTCGGCTCTTCTGTAGCATATTCTTTGGCAATGACTGGTTCTTGCCATGAAGTTATAATAAGAGCGAAGGATGTTGACAAGGCAAGAGGAAAGGCATTAGATCTATCTCAAGCTGCTCAGGCTGCTAGAAAACATACTGTAATTTCTGTCGCTGAGACACTAGAAGATGTAAGAGATTGCGATGTTGTTGTAATTACAGCAGGCAGTCCGCGGCTTCCAGGCATGAGTAGAGATGATTTACTATTGAAAAATGCCCAAGTGATGAAAGATATTGTAAATGTTATAAAAGTTTCATCTCCAAATGCGGTTATTATCCCTGTGTCAAACCCACTAGATGCAATGGTTTATGTTGCTTTAAAAGAGACTGGTTGGGACAGAAGTAGGGTTTTAGGAATGGCTGGAATCTTAGACAGTGCTAGAATGGCTCACTTTGTGTATGAAAAACTAGGCTATGGAGCAGGGCAGATAAGATGTTCTGTTATGGGTGGTCATGGTGATGACATGGTTCCTCTTCCTAGATTCTCAACTGTAGCAGGAGTTCCACTTACTGACCTTTTGACTTGGGATGAAATAAATGAGATAGTTGAAAAAACTAAAAAAGGTGGCGCTGAGATAGTTGAGCTTCTTCAAGATGGAAGTGCTTACTACGCACCAGCAAAATCAACTGCTCTTATGGTTGAAGCAGTTTTAACTGACACAAAACAGATATATCCATGTGCTGTAATGTTAAAAGGTGAGTATGGATATACAGATGTTGTAAGTGGAGTTCCTGTTATGATTGGAGCTATGGGAGTTGAAAAAGTTATAGAAGCTAACCTTAATGATGATCAAGATAGAAAGTTTGCAAAGTCCGTTGGGAGCGTAAAAGAGCTAATAGAAGCCCTTTATACTAATAAATTTTATACTAGATAATATTAGAGTCATAAGATATGACTCTATCCTCACACCATTCCCCTAATATCTCTTTAAAATCAGGCTGCAAAATATATAGACATGGATTTTTTTCAAAGCTAAGTCATGATATTATATAAAAAAATTGCAACAAGAGCTATTATATAGATAGATAAATTGTAAATAAAATTAAAAGGAAAATATAATGGTAGGTAGAAGAGTAGGTATAGTCGGAGCTGGCTCAGTTGGAGCTACTGCGGCTTATAGCTTAACAATGACTGGAAGATGCCATGAAGTTATACTTTATGACATAGATAGTGATTTAACAATTGGAAAAGCTATAGATATAGGACAATCTGCAAGCTACTCTCCTAGAGGAACCATAGTAACTCCAGCATTAGATCCAAGTGAATTAAAAGATTGTGATATTGTAGTCATTACTGCGGGCGTGCCTAGAACAGGCGACATGACTAGAGCTGACTTACTTTTAGTAAATGCAAAAATCATAAAAGAAGTAACTGCTAATGTTATGAAGTACTCTCCCAATGCCATAATACTTTGCGTATCTAATCCTCTTGATATTATGACTTATATTATACATAAGATGACTAATTGGGATAGAAGCAGAATCATCGGTATGGCTGGGGCATTGGATGGGGCTAGAATGGCCTATGAAATACACAACAAAGTTGGTTTTGGTTCAGGACAAGTTAAAGGAATGCTTATCGGTGACCATGGACAAAATATGATTCCAATGCCTGAAATATCTTCAGTTGGTGGTGTTCCGCTAGATCAAATTGTTACAAAAAGAGACATGGATGAGATTATCGCTAGAACAAAAGATGGAGGTGCAAAAATTGTTAAACATCTTGGAACTTCAGCTTATTATGCACCTGGTCGTGCTGTAGCAATTATGGTTGAGGCTATGCTTGATGACTCCCAAATAGTGATGCCATCTTCTGTACTTCTTGATGGAGAGTATGGACATAGTAATGTTTGTGTAGGTGTCCCTGTTGTCTTAGGTGGTAAGGGAGTAGAAAAAATTATAGAGTTAAATCTAGATGATGAAACAAAAGCTAAGTTTAAAATCTCGGTTGACTCTATAAAAGAGGGTATAGAAATTTTAGAAAAGAACAATTTTTTTGTGTAGAAACTACACCTTTTGACTCTTATTGAGAGTTTTTTATGTGTAGATTCTACACATTCTCTCATATGTTTTAAAAATTATATTGATAATAGGCTCTATTGTAAAAAGAGTGCTAAACTATGCTTCATATATATTTTAATCCAAAAAACGAAAAAAAGGGTAATTTAAAATGCGTGAAATTGCATATGAAGAAATAGTTAAAAATGTCAGAGATATTATAATATACTCTGCCTCAAACCTACCCCAAGATGCTCTTACCGCTATGCAAGAAGCTTATAAAAATGAAAAAAGCCCAGTAAGTAAAGAAGTCCTAAAACAACTCCTAGACAATGCAGATATAGCAAGCAGTGAAGCTCGACCTCTATGCCAAGATACTGGACTTGCAGTCTTTTTTATAAAACTTGGTGCTGATGTAAGAGTGGTTGGCGGTCTTTTAAAAGATGCTATAAATGAAGGTACAGAAAAGGGCTACATAGATGGTTATCTAAGAGCTTCTACTTGTCATCCATTTACTCGTTCAAACAACAAAGATACTATTGGTTACAACTTACCAGCAATTATCCATCTCGATATTGTCGAGGGCGATAAGATAGAGATAGAATATGCTGCAAAAGGTGGAGGAAGTGAAAATGTATCACGCGCTAGAGTCTTCCCTCCAGCTGCTGGAAAGCAAGGTGTCATAGACTATGTAAGAGAGTGCATCTCAGATGCTGGACCAAACCCTTGTCCTCCTCTGACGGTAGGAGTTGGTATTGGTGGAACTTTTGAAAAAGCAGCAATTAGTTCTAAACATGCGCTATTTCGTAACATAGGCTCTGTAAATGAAGACCCAGAGATGGCAGAGCTTGAAGATGTGATAAAAAAAGAGTTAAACAAGCTTGGCATTGGAACTATGGGAATGGGTGGAACCCAGACGGTTTTAGCTGTTCATATAGAAGCAAACCCTTGTCACATAGCATCACTTCCAGTCTCTGTAAATGTTCAGTGTCATAGTTCACGACACACGCATATTACGATATAAGGATAGAAGATGAGTAAAACATATCATTTAACAACTCCACTAAACGATGAAATAACATCAAAACTTCACAGTGGTGATATCGTATATATAAGTGGCACAATTTACACAGCAAGAGATGCAGCGCACAAAAGACTTGTTGATCTGCTAGATGAGGGTAAAGAGCTTCCTTTTGATATAGAAGGTGCGATTATTTATTTCGTTGGCCCAACTCCACCAAAACCAGGAGATCCTATCGGGAGTGCTGGCCCTACTACATCTTACAGAATGGACTCATACTCTCCAAGGCTTATAGCTGAGGGTTTAAAAGGCATGATAGGTAAAGGTAAGAGAAATGAAGCAGTTACTGATGCTTGTCAAAAACATAAAGCTATTTACTTTGGTGCTACTGGCGGAGCGGGGGCACTTTTAGGTAAGCAGATAAAGAGTGCAGAAGTTATAGCTTATGAGGAGCTAGGACCTGAAGCGGTTAGAAAACTAGAAGTAGTTGACTTTCCTGTAACTGTAATCAATGATACTTACGGTGAAGATCTATATAAAATAGGTCGAGCGCAATACGAAGTTAAATAGTTTTATTTTAAAATAAGGAGAATAAATGAATATACATGAATATCAAGCAAAACAGATTTTCAAGAAGTATGGAGTGCCTACCCCAAAAGGTATTATGGCAGAGAGTGTTAAAGAAGCAGTTACTGCAGCTGAACAATTAGGTGGACCTATCTGGGTTGTCAAAGCACAGATCCATGCAGGTGGTCGTGGTTTAGGTGGTGGGGTAAAACTTGCTAAATCTTTAGAAGAAGTTGAGTCTTTCTCTAATGAAATTCTTGGAATGACTTTAGTTACACACCAAACTGGCCCTGAGGGCAAGCTGGTGAGAAAACTATATATAGAAGATGGTGCAGATATTCAGTCTGAACTATATCTTTCTGTTGTTCTTGATCGTGCATCTGAGATGCCTCTGATTATGGCATCTACTGAAGGTGGTATGAATATTGAAGATGTTGCTGAGAAGACACCTGAAAAAATTGTTACAATTCCTGTAGATCCAGCTATTGGTTTTCAAAGCTTTCATGGCCGTGAGTTAGCATTTGGTCTTGGTCTTACAGATATAGATGAGCAAAAAAATATCATTAAATTTGCACATAAGCTTTTTAAACTCTATATGGAGACTGATGCTGAGATGATTGAAATCAATCCACTTGTCAAAACTGCTAAGGGCGACTTTATAGCACTTGATGGAAAGATGGGATTTGACAATTCAGCTCTTGGTCGTCAACCTGAAATTGCAGCTATGCGTGATATCACTGAAGAAGATGCTGATGAGAGAGAAGCAGCTCAATATGGTCTTTCTTATGTAGCTCTAGATGGTGAAATTGGTTGTATGGTAAATGGTGCTGGTCTTGCTATGGGTACTATGGATACGATTAACTATATGGGTGGAACTCCTGCAAACTTCCTCGATGTAGGTGGTAGTGCAAACGCTGAGACTGTTGCTAAAGGGTTTGAGATTATTCTTAAAAATCCAAAAGTAAAGGCTATTTTTGTAAATATTTTTGGTGGAATCGTTCGTTGTGATCGCATAGCTAATGGTATCATCGAAGCAACTAAAATGACTGATGTTAATGTCCCTGTAATTGTGCGTCTTGATGGAACTAATGCTCCAGAGGCTGCCCAAATTCTAAAAGCAGCAAATATTCACAACCTAATAGTCGGTAACGACCTAGGTGACGGTGCTGCAAAAGCAGTAGCTGCCGCAAAACAAGCATAATAGGAGGGAGGTAATTAATGTCAATTTTAGTAAATAAAGATACAAAAGTAATCGTTCAAGGTTTTACAGGAAAAGAGGGTTCGTTCCATGCTGAGCAGTGTTTAGCATACGGCACGAAAATAGTTGGTGGAGTCACACCGACTAAAGGTGGACAAGAGCATCTGGGTAAACCAGTGTTTAACACAGTAAAACAAGCTGTAAAAGCGACTGGTGCTACAGTTTCTATGATTTTTGTTCCACCTGCATTTGTTGCAGATGCTGTGATGGAAGCTGCTGAAGCTGGGATCGATCTTGCTGTGATTATTACAGAAGGTGCTCCTGTTAAGGATATGCAAATGGCTAAGGCACATGCTACTAAGCATGGAATGAAAACTATTGGGCCAAACTGCCCTGGTATCATCACTGCTGAAGAGTGTAAAATTGGAATTATGCCTGGTATGATATTCAAAAAAGGCAATGTAGGTCTAATATCAAAATCTGGTACATTAACTTATGAAGGTGCAAACCAAGTATGTAATGAAGGTTTTGGTATTAGCACTGCAGTCGGTATTGGAGGAGATCCAATTATAGGGCTTTCATACAACCAGATTCTACCAATGTTTGAAGCAGATCCAGATACACATGCAATCGTTATGATTGGTGAAATCGGTGGAGATCTTGAGATTCAAGCTGCTAAACTAATTAAAGAACAAATCACCAAGCCAGTTGTTGCTTTTATCGCAGGTCAAACTGCTCCAAAAGGTAAAACAATGGGCCATGCAGGTGCTATAGTTAGTGGTAGTGCTGGTACTGCAAAAGAGAAGATGGAAGCACTCGAAGCTGCTGGCGTTAGAGTAGTTGTTTCACCTGCAGAAATCGGAAAAGCGATTGCAGAGGTTTTATCTAAAAAACTTTAGCTTTGTGTTAGCTTTAATATGTAACAAAAGGTTACATTTTTCAAACGCTACTAGCACGATTTAGTTTAAAGTTATAAAAACTTAGATAATCTATAAAGAGCAATGTGTAGCTGAAGTTACACTAAAAATGAGGAGAATAAATGGGAACTTTTAAGACAAAAAACCCAGGTAACCAACCAGTATGGGTAAATACGAGTAACTGTAAAGCATGCGATATTTGTGTATCTGTTTGTCCAACAGGCGTACTTGGAATGAAATATGAATCTACTTCTACACTAGGTGCTATGATTTCTGTTAATAATCCAGAATCTTGTATTGGATGTGTTGAGTGTGAGCTTAGCTGTCCTGACTTCGCTATATATGTAGCAGACAGACAAGAGTATAAAGCGGCTGGATTTAGTTTCGCTAAGATAACCGATGAAGCTAAAGAGCGTCAAGCTGCTATTGTCGCGAATAATTATATGTCACTTAGTGAACAAGGAGTTAAATAATGGCAACTAGAGAAGTAATATCTACAGGAAATGAATTAGCTGCTTTGGCTGCTGTTGATGCAGGCTGTATGTTTTTTGGTGGTTATCCATTAACACCATCAAGTGAAATAATGCATGAAATTTCTGACCTTTTACCAAAAAAAGGCGGAGTAGCAATCCAAATGGAAGATGAAATAGGTGGTATTTGCGCTGTAATTGGTGCAGCTATGGTTGGCCAGCGCGCTCTTACTGCGACTTCAGGACCTGGTATGAGTCTTAAAGCTGAACAATTAGGTCTTGCCCAAATGGCAGAAGTTCCTTTAGTTTGTGTAAATGTTATGCGTGGTGGTCCATCAACTGGTCTTCCAACTCGTGTATCTCAAGGCGATATACTTCAAGCTAAAAACCCATCACATGGTGACTATAAGTCAATCACATTGTGTGCAGGTTCATTAGCTGAGTGCTATACTGAAGTTGTAAGAGCTTTTAACTTAGCAGATAGATTTATGCAACCAGTTATAGTATTGCTAGATGAGACTATTGGTCACATGCACGGAAAAGCTGATATTCCAACTGCTGAAGATGTTGAAGCTGGAATTGTTCCAAGAAAAAGATTTGATGGCCCAGCTGAAGAGTATTTTCCATACGGTGTTGAGCATGATGAGCCAGCGGTTCTTAACCCAATGTATGAGGGTTATAGATATCACTTTACAGGACTTCATCATGATAAAAAAGGTTATCCAACTGAAGAGATTGAGACTTGTAGAAAACTTATCCAAAGATTAGAGGATAAGGTAGCATTTCATGAAGATGAAGTTGAATCTTTTGAAGAGTTTATGATGGAAGATGCAGAAGTTATGATAATAGCTTATGGTTCAGTTTCACTTGCTGCAAAAGAGGCGATTCGTCATTTAAGAGCAGATGGCATTAAAGCTGGACTCTTTAGACCAATTACAATCTGGCCTTCACCAGCTAAAAAGATCAAAGAGCATACTGACAAAATAGAGAAAGTTTTAGTTGTTGAGTTAAATATTGCACAATACCATGGCGAGATTCAAAGAGCAGCGGCAAGACTTGATATTGATGGGCTATTTAAAGTTAATGGAAGACCAATATCTCCACATGAAATCGTTAGCAAAGTAAAGGAGTTATAAAATGGCGTTTAATTATGATAAATATTTAAGACTTGAAAAGATGCCAACACTGTGGTGTTGGGGTTGTGGGGATGGCGTTATCCTTAAAGCATTCGTTAGAGCAATTGATAAAATGGGCGTATCTCAAGATGATGTATGTGTTGTATCTGGAATAGGGTGCTCTGGAAGATTCTCTTCTTATGTTGATTTTAACACAGTTCATACAACTCACGGTAGAACTATTGCTTATGCAACAGGTATAAAACTTGCACGTCCTGATAAAATGGTTGTATGTGTTGCTGGTGATGGTGACGCACTTGCTATTGGTGGTAATCATACTATTCATGGCTGTAGAAGAAATATTGACTTAACTATGATTATTATTAACAACTTTATTTATGGACTTACTAACTCACAAACTTCCCCAACTACACCAAAAGGTATGTGGACAGTTTCTCAAAAAGCTGGTAATATCGATCCAACTTTTGATACTTGTAAACTTGCTATTGCCGCTGGAGCTTCGTTTGTTGCTCGTGAGTCTATGCTAGATCCTAAAAAACTTGAAAAATCAATGATTAAAGCGATGCAGCACAAGGGCTTTTCAATGATGGAAGTACTTTCAAATTGCCATATTAACCTTGGTAGAAAAAATAAAATGGTCTCAGCTATGGAAAACCTAGCATGGATTGATAGTATTACTACTCCTAAGAAAAAATATGATGCAATGACTCCAGAAGAGAGATTAAATCTTCTACCAACTGGCATCTTGCATGAAGATACAGAGGCTGATGAGTACTGCAATATGTATGCAGAGATCCAAAAAGTACATCAGGGTGAAAGAAAAGTAATCACTCAAGATGACTTCGCTAAAAAAATATAAGGAGACACTATGAGTAAAACATTGATGAGATTTACAGGCGTTGGTGGACAAGGTGTTCTTCTTGCTGGTGAAATTTTTGCAGCCGCAAAAATTAAAACTGGTGGTCATGGACTAAAAACTGCAACATATACATCGCAAGTTCGTGGTGGACCTACTGTTGTTGATATCCAGCTTGATGATAAAGAGATTTACTACCCATATGCAAATGATGGAGAGATAGGTTTTATGCTTTCAGTTGCACAAAAAAGCTATATTCTTTTTAAAGATGGTGTTCAACTTGGCGGAACAATAGTAATTGATCCAAACCTTGTTTATCCGACTGACGAAGATAGAAAAAAATGGAAAATTTTTGAAATCCCAATTATTACTATTGCTAAGGAAGAGGTAGGTAATGTTATTACTCAATCTGTTGTAGCACTAGCAATCGCAAACACTATGACAAATGCTCTTGATAAAGATGTACTTATAGAGACGATGCTCTCAAAAGTTCCAGCGAAAGTTCATGATGTAAATAAAAAAGCATATGAACTTGGTGAAAAATATGCTAAAGAGGCTATGAGTAAATAGTAGTTTTAATATGACATATCAACTTGCTCTCTTAAGTGGTATGTCTTATTTGATGTTCGTGTTTTTTTAAGACGCAACATTTACTACAGAAGGTGAGATATCTTAAATTAGCTTATGTTTTAAGTTGATAATTATTTGGAGCTTATAGTTATTTTTAAATATTTACTTTCTTGTAAATAGGGCAATCCTAGAAAAAGGGTTGCCTTTTTTTAGAGCGTGCCATAATACTAATTAATATTATGGTATGTATACATATGAACTATCTTCCTCTTATTTACTAATATTAAATAGGAGGCTCTATATGTTTCTTTCTTTGATATTAGAAAATATCATATCTTTATACTTTCCCAAAAAAACTCAACATGCTTTTCAAACTGGGTTGATAAAATATTTGCCGAGTTATTATCAAATCTCATTAGTGTCACTTGAAGTCTTATGTAGAATAGGGTGGATAAAAATTCATAAGATATCATCATAGGGTCTTGTGATCTTATAAGTGAATTTTGCATCATTATAAAAAAAGCTTCTGAGAGCATCTTAATGTTTTTATCATGAAATTCGCTCATAAACTGCTCTCTAAGCTCTTTGTTTTGAAATAACTCTATCATGAGTAGCCTAAACATGTTTTCGTTGTTTTTATCAAAGGTTAGTAGCTTGTACTGCATCACAAAGTTTTGCAAAAAGACTTTACCTTTTAAAGCTGCTTCTTTTATATCTAACCCTTCTTTTGTAAAAGGGGAGCTAAAGATGCCCTTAGCAACCTCTAGAAAAATGTCTTCTTTATTCTTGTAGTGATTATATATAGCACTCTCTCTTATGCCAACTTCTTTAGCTATTTTTCTAACACTTGTAGCTCTATATCCTGATTCTGAGAATAGGGTGGTGGACACTTTTAGTATCTTTTCTTTAGTTGAATTTTTCTTTATTGGCTTCGCTATATCTGGCATTTCAGACCTTTATTTGGGTTTTGTGAACAGTTGTTAATATAAGTAAAATTATATATGAACAATCGTTAATGTTGGCTTAGACTAACAAGAACAGCTGTTCATATTATAAACTACTTAAATTAACAAGTGTTCATGTTTTTAGAAAACTGATTTAAAGGAAGTTTTTTGTACTATTTCACAGGTACAGCAGATAGTGACTTGCATACTAGATATGCAAGAGGAAAGTCCGAGCTGCTATAAGACAGTGTTCCATTTAACTAATGGCCGTAGCAATACGAGGGAAAGTGCAACAGAGAGTAGACGGCTTATATTTTGTCGCATATCTGGACTTTGTTCAGATATGCTTTCGCTAGCCGCTATGGCACTAAAGCACAAAAAATGCTTTGTGCATTTTCGTTGGTTGACAATAATCTATTTTTATTGTTGACCATAGAGTGCTTTAGTTGATATAGAGGAAATAGGACGAAATAATATAAGTCACGGTGAAAGGGCGGTGTAAGAGACCACCAGTCTTTATGGCGACATAGAGAGCTTGTAAACCCAACATGGCAGCAAGAAACAGATGGTCAGCGTCTTATATTGCTACTGTTTCGCTAGAAGTGCTATGTAAATAGCAAAGTAGATTAATGCTATCAACACAAAACTCGGCTTACGCTGTACCTAATCATTTTCAAAGCCTACTTACAGGGCTTAACTCACTATTTATTTTTTCATTGTAACTGTGGTGTAATAGCCATCATCATTAAACAAATCCTTAGCCCAGCAAACAAGCTAAAAGATATCTTATTGAGTATTTTATGAAGATAAGGCAAAAAGACATCAACTTAAACTGCAAGTGATTTAGGTAATACTTATTACAATAAATCTTTTAAAATTCCATCTATACGAAGGAGTTATTGCAAAAAAGACTATAAATAGGGGTATACTATTTAATATCAATATTCAAGAGAATTTACATTATGTTAACCAATACTAAAAAATGTCATATTATGTAAGACTAATACTAATAAATATTAAATATATTTAGTTTTATTTATCATAAGTTAAGTATATGACTATATTATTACCTAGTTAAATAAGCACCAGCATATCACTATACATACAATGAAGCTTGGCGTAAACTATTATTTTAATTATTGGCCTACTATAAGTTTAGAATCATAAATACGGAGAAAAATATGAATGAAAGAAAGAAACAACTAATTACCGATATACAAAATCTTTTAAACTCTTATGATGCTGTTAAAACTACATCCATCAACCCTAGCCTATTGGAATTTATGGATGAAAATACTCTTGTTAGTATTATTGATTCTCTTTTAGCTCAAAAAGAGAATCATTTTCAAGCCGATGAAGAGTGGCTTGAGAAGTTTAAAAAATATGACAATTAATTTATTTAAGCATTTAACGTAAATTCATTAAATATTTAAAAACAATTAAATTAATAATCAAAAAACCCCCTATTCTACGTAGTTTTAAACTTTTTTTGTTTTTTTAAATGTCAATTGTTCTTCATTTGTTACCAAAAAATATGTATAATCTGTTCAATTTAAAACAAAAAAGGACACAATATGGCAAATATTGACTTAGTTCAGTTAACTGGGCAGACAAAAAAGCTCACAGCAATGATAGTTGAAGATGAAAAAGTAACAAATGAGTTACTAAGTTCTACTTTTAAAAATTTCTTTTCTGATGTATATTCTTGCTTTGATGGAGAAGAAGCGCTAAAAACATACAACAAATTAAAACCGGATGTTGTTTTTGTAGATATAGTAATGGCTGGAATGGATGGTATCGAACTCTCAAGAAAAATCCGTCAAATCAACTCTACTCAAATTATTATAGTAATCTCAGCAAGCAATGATATAGAGAAAATCTCTGAATCTATAGAAGTTGGAGTAAATAGTTTTATCCAAAAACCAATAGATACTAAAAAAATTATCGAGCTTTTAACTAGCGTTGTTGCTATGATTACTAAAAAAAGAAAGATCGAAACTAAAACATTCTCTATCTCTCTTCCACTAGATCTTTACGACCTAGTAAATGATAATGCAAAAGCAGAAAGTATCTCTAAAAATGCTGTTATCATTAGAGCATTAAGAGGTTTTTACGAATAAAAGATGAAATTTTACCGAGTTTTCGAAGTTTAAGGTTTTTTTAACGAATCACTTTATATAATTTCGGCTCGGTTTCAAATCGTCTTTAAGTGGCCCCATCGTCTAGCGGTCAGGATCCATGGTTTTCATCCATGTTACAGGAGTTCAATTCTCCTTGGGGTCACCACTTTTTCTTCAAACTCCCCTATTTTAAATACTTAAACAAGTTGATTTTTCAAGATATTTATATTTGATTCATATTTTAAACTTAATTTGGCAATATATTTAAAGTTATCTCTCACATTTAGTGTAAATTATGCTATTATGAATTAATATTAAAACTAGGAAATTTATGTCATTTAACACACTTGGACTATCAGCTCCACTATTAAAAGCTATTAAGGAGCAAGGTTATACTGAGCCTACTCCAATTCAAAAACAATCTATCCCCGTAATACTAGATAGAAAAGATATACTCGCTGGAGCACAGACTGGAACAGGTAAAACTGCAGGATTTACTCTACCGATATTAGAACTTCTAAGCCGTGCAAAGCCAAAAGATAAGCCATATCATGTAAAAGCATTGATACTAACTCCAACAAGAGAGTTAGCTGCGCAAGTCGCAGAGAGCGTAGCGCTTTATGGAAAGTTTTTACCATTTAAGTCATGTGTAATTTTTGGTGGTGTTAAAATCAACCCACAAATTTCACAACTTCGCAAAGGTATGGATATTGTCATAGCAACTCCAGGTCGACTTTTAGATCATTTAAGCCAAAAAACTATTGATCTCTCAAAAGTAGACTTTCTTGTCTTAGATGAAGCGGACAGAATGTTGGATATGGGTTTCATAAACGATATTAGAAAGATTTTAGAAGTTTTACCTAAGCAGAGACAGAACCTACTCTTTTCAGCTACTTACTCAGATGAGATAAAAAAACTCTCAGATAGACTTTTAAACTCTCCAACACTTATAGAAGTTGCACAAAGAAACACTGCATCTGAGATTGTAAAACAAGCTGTTTATCCAGTAGACAAAGGACGAAAGCGTGAACTTCTTACGCATCTTATAAAAGAAGGCGACTGGAAGCAGGTTTTAGTTTTTAGCCGAACTAAACACGGTGCAAACCGTTTAGCTGGCCAGTTAGAATCAGATGGCATCACAGCAGTTGCCATCCATGGAAACAAAAGTCAAAATGCTAGAACAAAAGCCCTCGCTGACTTTAAAAAAGGTGAAGTGAGAGTTCTTGTTGCTACTGACATCGCAGCCCGTGGAATCGACATAGACCATCTTCCTCATGTAGTCAACTATGAACTTCCAAATGTAAGTGAAGACTATGTACACCGCATAGGTAGAACAGGTCGAGCTGGTAACTATGGCGAGGCAATCTCTCTTGTTTGCATCGATGAAGATGAGTATTTAATAAATATTGAAAAACTTATAAAAAAAGATATCCCAAAAGTTTGGCTAAAAGGCTTTAAGCCAGATCCATCCATAAAAGCAGAACCTATTAATCAAGGTGGCGGAGGAAGAGGTCGCGGAGGAAATTCTAGAAGCAGACCTAGTAATAAAGCAGCTCAAAGCAGAGCTAAATCAAAAGATGCTTCAAGCAGAAGAAGATAGATTAACAAATCAGTCTTTAACCTTAGATTTGTTAATATCATAAAAATTATTTTTAGGAAATTTCATGTTAAGATTTGCACCTAGTCCTACTGGTGATATGCATATAGGGAACTTAAGAGTCGCCCTATTTAACTTTATTGTGTCAAAGCAAAAAAAAGAAGATTTGATAATTCGCATCGAAGATACAGACAAAGAGAGAAATATTGAAGGAAAAGATCAAGAAATTTTAGAAATTTTAGCTCTTTTTGGCATCACATATTCTCAAGTTATGTATCAGAGTGAAAACGTCCGCTTTCACTCTGCTATGGCTTTGCAACTTATACATGAAAAAAAAGCTTTTAGCTGCTTTTGCTCACCTGAATGGCTTGAGAGAAAAAGAGAAGAAGCGAAAGAGAACAAAGAGGCTTATAGATATGACGATGCTTGCAGAAACCTACCTGATGAGCTAGTTATAGATAACCTTAATCCTTTTACTATTAGACTAGCAAGACCAGACAGCACTATAGTTGTAGAAGATTTAATCAAAGGAAGTGTAAGTTTTGAGCCAGATGCAGTAGATAGTTTTATCATTATGCGTCAAGATAAGACTCCAACATATAATTTTGCTTGTGCAGTGGATGATATGCTTAGTGATATCTCTTTGGTTATTCGTGGTGAAGACCATATGAGCAACACTCCAAAACAAGACCATATTAGAAAATCTTTGGGTTATGAGAAAAATGTAGAATATGCGCATTTACCAATCATACTAAATGATATGGGTAAAAAAATGAGTAAAAGAGATGACGCATCTAGTGTAAAATGGCTTTTAGAAGAGGGCTTTGTTCCTAGTGCTATTTCAAATTATTTAATATTAATCGGAAACAAACCTCCTTGTGAAGTATTTGACCTCGAAGATGCCATAGAATGGTTTAACTTAGAAAGCATTTCAAAGTCCCCTGCTCGCTTTAGTATGGATCTACTAAGACACATAAACAAAGAGCATCTAAAGAAGATGGATGCGACTGAGCTTTCAAGATATGTGGGTTTTGCAGATGCTAACATTGGAGAGCTTGCAAAAATATATCTAGAAGAAGCATCCACTACAAAAGAGTTAAAATCTAAAATAACTACTATTTTTGCCACAAAAGAGATGCCACAAGAGTTTAGTGAAGCTGCAAAAATCATAACTCAAACCATTAAAGATGCGCCCTACTTTGAGGAATATGATGAGTTTAAGAACTATGTTATGAAAACTTCAGGACTTAAGGGTAAAGACTTTTTTAAACCACTTAGGATTTTACTAACTGGCAAAGAAAATGGTCCAGATCTTGCTATGATTTACAAATATTTGAAAAACTATATAGGAGAGATTGTTAAATGAGCGTCTTAATAGAAATCATTCAGGGCTTAGGTTCTATTGTCGTAAGCCTTATCACTATCTACATTTGGGTTATTATCATAACTGCACTTTTGAGTTTTGTAAATCCAGATCCTTATAACCCAATAGTTCAGTTTTTAAACAGAGTTACACAACCAGCATACAGGTTTGTAAGAAAATTTATTAGAACTACTTTTAATGGCATCGACTTAGCTCCACTTATCATAGTCGTAGCATTGCAAATTTTAATAGTTTTATTGACTGCCCTGCTTCGCTCCTTTTAACCAATGTTTAAGATCTATTTGTTACTTTTTATATCAGCATCTTTGAGTGCTGGTATAACACTTAAAGATATAGAATCAAAACCTGCTTGTCGGATGAAGAACTTTATGATTTGGCAGTTTCTAAAACAAGATATAACTCCTAAAGAAGCTGATAAAGCATACTCTTTAGTTGAGGGAAATAGTTATAAAATATACGCAGAGTATATTAAAAAGACTGACAATAAAGAGATAAAGAAAAAAATCTCTTGCCAAAACGAAAAAAATCTCCTCTCTATCAAAGATGAAGAGTGCCTAAAACTCGCTTTCTCTCTTTATAAAACACTTCCCATGACAAAAAAACAGAGAGAACTATTGGCTTTAAAGGTAAATGATGAGTCTAAAAAAGAGCTTTTAAAGATGCAGAGTGAGCCCTATTTGCAAGATGCTTATAGAAAATATGATGCAAATACAATTCTTACTAATTTTATTAGTACTACAAAAAAACACAGAAGAGAAAATCTAAATATCCTGCTTGATGAGACTTTTGTAAACTCCCTTGATAGTTCATGGAAAATTTCTCAGTTTGTAGAAATAATTTTACATGATGAGCATCTAGATAAACTAAAGCTATCACTATTTAATTTAAGAGGCGATAACCTCGACTCTAAAACTAACTTTAACCTTGCACTCCATCATCTTCAACATCAAAATAAGAGCAAGGCTATATCTTTTTTTAAGCTCTCACTGCAAAAAGCCAAACATAGAATAGATGTAGATAAAAACTACTTTTGGATCTATAAAGTTAGTAAAGATAGTAACTATTTAGATGAACTACTAAAAAGTAGCGACATAAATATCTATACTCTTTATGCACATGAGATGCAAAACAAAGAAGTTAACAACTACTTTAGTGCAGTTGAGACAGATGATATAAAAACTCCAAGAGATATAAATGACCCTTTTGAGTGGAAAAGTATTTTACAAGAGATAAGAGAAGCTCCACAAGATAAGCTCTATGAACTATCGCAAAAATATATGCACCAAGATATGATACCAGTTCAAACTATGATACTTGAGAGAGCTTATAGCTACAAGATGCATGGATTTGTTATGCCATATAGCAACTACTTAAGAGATGTAGAAAATGATGATAAAGCTCTTGTTTATGCGATAATGCGTCAAGAGAGTAACTTTATACCATCAGCCCTTTCTACTTCATACGCTTTAGGTTTGATGCAGATTATGCCTTTTTTGACTGATGATATATCAAAGAGAATTAAAGAGCCAGTAGAGAGTTATGAAGATATGTTTATCCCTAAAAACAATATAAACTACGCCCTAAAACACTTAGCATGGATGAAAAAATCTCTATACCACCCCCTTTTTATGGCTTATGCTTATAATGGTGGGATGGGTTTTTTAAGAAGACATCTTGAGGGTGGAACATTTGGTAACTCAGAGTATGAACCATACCTAAGTATGGAACTCATGACTAACAATGAGAGTAGAGAGTATGGAAAAAAGGTATTAGCAAACTATGTAATGTATAAAAAAGTGTTAGGAGAAGATGTCTCTATTATTCACCTTTTTGATAGACTAAAGCATCCGAGTGAGACTGATCGGTTTCGAGAACAAGGCTGATTTTATCTCCACTCTCTTGTTTAAATGCTACGAGGTAGTATAAATTCCAATCATTCTCGGCTGATACAAGGTGTGAAAATCTATTTTTGGCATCTAGTTTTTTTATCTTTATAGGTAGTTTAGAATTTAGCTTCATTGTAAGTTTTATATCATCTAATTTCTTAGGATCAAACATCTCCTTCTTATCTTTTAAGTATAGATATACATAAAAATACTCATCGTTTGTATATACTTTAGGATAGACTTTGTTTAGATAGATAACTGATACTATGCCTTCTATATTTTGTGACATTTTTATCTTTGAGTTTTGTAGATTTGCAGCACCTAGTTCTTGATCTTCTTGCATATTAAACTTATCAAAGGCATTTTTATCAGCACAAGCTACAAAAAGCGTCAAAATAATAAAAATGCCTAAAAAATTTACTGTTTTTTTCATATCTTTCTCTCTTCTTTTTCAAAGAATTATAGCTTATTAAACAAGCTTTTAAAGACTATTTTGTATAATCACTATAAAATTTTAAATATAAAGATATAACTTGAAAAAAAGATTAGCAGTTGCATTTACAGGTCCATCAAACAGTGGAAAGACTACACTTATTTTAAAAGTAGCCAGAAAACTCATTCATGAGCGAGGTAAAAAAGTAGCTATTATCAAACATGATCCAAGTGATAAGGCTCGTTTTGATGTTGAGGGAAAAGATAGTTACAAGTTTTCAGACACTGGTGCAGAAGTTATAGTAACTTCACCAACGAGAACTACATACTTTTCAAAAGAAAACAAAGATTTAGATGAGATGATTAGACTCTTTGATGATTTTGATATCTTACTTGTGGAGGGTTTAAAAAACCTGCCTCTTCCCCGCATTAGCATCTTTAGAGACTCACTTGATAGTGATTACTTTGCTTATATGAATGCTCTAGCTATCGACAATAGCATAGACACAAGCAAGTATGAGATACCATCAGGTGTTGATATCTTAGATTTAAATGAGTGTGAAGATGTTATAGCTTGGATACTAAAAAATGCAAAGGAAGTATAAATGACAGATATATTTGAAGCGATTCAGAAAACTGCAAAAAGAATCAAAAAAGCCATTGATGTAAAAGATATAGGCTACTCACAGCAAGCAAACAGTTCTGGAGAGACTCAACTTCAGCTTGATATCCAGTGCGATATGATTATTGAAGAGGAGTTCTCGCAGGTTCCTTCAATCCACACAATAGCTAGTGAAGAGAAAGAAAAAGAGATGCTTCTTAATAAAGATGGAAAATATTTCATTGCTTATGACCCTCTTGATGGCTCATCTTTAGTTGATGTAAACTTAAGCGTTGGCTCTATCTTTGGCATCTACGAAGGTGCATTTGAAGCTAGAAAAATGGTAGCATCTTGCTATGTTGTCTTTGGCCCTAGAGTTGAGATGGTTTTTGCTCACAATAAAACGAAACTGCATCTACTTCAAGGTGAAGATTGGGTTTTCGTAAAAGAGATTCGTCTAAAAAGCAAAGGCAATATAAACGCACCTGGTGGAACTCAGCAAAACTGGGAACCTTACCATAAAGAGATGATAGATGGTTTTTTTGCTGATGGCTATAGACTTAGATATTCTGGCGGAATGGTTCCAGACTTACATCAGATTCTTCTAAAAGGTGGAGGGCTATTTTCATATCCAAATACAAGTGACAGGCCTAATGGAAAACTTCGTAAGCTTTTTGAAGTTTTTCCTTTTGCCTTTGCCTTTATAAGAGCTGGCGGAGAAGCAACAGATGGAGAGTCTGAAATCATGACATTAGGGTGTTCTGGTATACATGAGACATCTCAATGTTTTTTTGGCTCAAAAGATGAGATAAGCAAAGTAAAAGAAGTCTATGCAAACAACAGATAATACACAAGCTGATAAGTTCGAGATCTATCTTGATGAGATGATATTAAAAGTTCAGGCTTGTCAAAAAGAGAGAGATTTAGAGTCATGTAGTTTGTGTGATAAATATTTAGCTTGTGAACTAAGAAGCGAATATATAAGTGCCGTGTACAACAGTATGTCAAAAGGCGAAACTGGCGGTTTTGAGTTCTAAAAACTTTAATAAGCTGAGTCCTTATATAGCAAAATGCTTTTAATATTTGGTCTAGTTCAATTGGGCTTTGAACTGAAGTTGTCGTAAGACTCTCTCCGAAGTGTCGGACTGATAAACTAAAGAGGCACAAGTGCCGAGAGCCTTGCGCTGAAGCCTACCGTAAGACTTTCTTTGAGAAACCTAGGTGGCCTGATAAACTAAAGAGGCACAAGTGCCGAGAGCCTTGCGCTGAGCAAAACCAAGCGTTAGCGTAGCCAAAGGGATTACTCCCTTTGGCGTGACAAAATAGATGAAGGGTTTCCTTCATTTTAAGAATTAAAATTAAGGAAGAGAGATTTTGAATAAGTATATAACTACACCTATCTACTATGTAAATGGCGAAGCACATATTGGGCATGCATATACAACTTTTATAGCTGATACTGTTGCTAGGTATGAGAAACTAAAAGGTAATAAGACTTACTTTTTAACAGGGACTGATGAACATGGTCAAAAGATAGAAGAGTCAGCTCAAAAAAGTGGTAAACCAACGCAAGAGTTTGCGGATGAGATAAGTGCAACTTTTAAAAATCTTTGGGATGAATTTGAGATAGGTTATGATAAATTTATCAGAACCACAGATAAAGAACATATGGTTGGCGTACAAAAGGCCTTTGAAGTTATGATGGCAAAAGGCGATATCTATAAAGACTTTTATGAGGGCCACTACTGTGTGAGCTGTGAAACTTTTTTTCCAGAAACTCAGCTCGTTGATGGAGAGTTTTGCCCTGATTGTGGTAAACCTACAAATGTTGTAAAAGAAGAGAGCTACTTCTTTAGACTCTCAAAATATGAAAATGCACTACTAGAGCATTATGAACAAAACCCTGATTTCATACTACCTCGTTCTCGTGCAAATGAAGTTAAAAACTTTGTAAAAGGAGGACTGCGAGACTTGTCTGTTACTCGTACCTCTTTTACTTGGGGAGTTCCTTTGCCAGAGTCTATGAACGACAAAGAGCATGTAATGTATGTTTGGTTAGATGCTCTTTTAAACTATATAACTGCACTAGGTTATGGTAAAGATGATGCTAACATGGAATTTTGGCCTGCATCAATGCAACTTGTTGGTAAAGATATCCTCCGCTTTCATGCCATCTACTGGCCTGCTTTTCTAATGAGTCTTGACCTGCCTCTTCCTAAACACATTGGTGCTCATGGCTGGTGGACTAGAGATGGGGAGAAGATGAGTAAATCAAAAGGTAATGTTATCTCTCCAAGAGAGGTCTCAGATGCTTATGGAGTTGAAAATCTAAGATATTTTATGCTTAGAGAGGTTCCTTTTGGTCAAGATGGAGACTTTTCTCAAAGAGCATTTATAGATAGAATAAACTCTGAACTTAGTAACGATCTTGGAAATCTTCTAAACCGTATAATCGGTATGAGCGGCAAGTATTCTGACTTTGAGATAGATAGTAAAGATGTCCAAACATATCATAAAAATGAGCTAGATGCAATGAACGAAGCTCTTGCAAATCTAGATGATTTTATGCAAAATATGCAGACTCACAGATATTTAGAAGAGTTATGGAAACTTTTTGCTATAGGAAACAAAGCTATAGAAGAACACGCTCCATGGGTTAAGATGAAAGAAGGCAAAAGAGACGAAGCGCTTGCTACTGTAGCACTAGTCGCAAATATTTTAGCCAAGGCTTCTATCATGCTAAGCCCTGTAATGCCAAAGACAACCGAAACAATTGCAGATGCGCTAAATTTCACTATTGACAACGGAAGTTACAATGAGCTTGTTATTGGTAAAAAATTACTCAACTTATTTAAAATCAAACAAGTTCCACCTCTCTTTCCTCGTGTTGAAGAGCCTGTGTTACCAGAAGCTCCAGAAGCTCAACCAAACAGATCAGAAGAAGAGAGTAAAGAAGAGATAGTTCAAGACAATCTTATAGAGATAGGTCAATTTTTTGAGACTTCACTAAAAGTTGGGCATATTATAGAAGCCGAGGAAGTGCCAAAGAGTAAAAAACTTTTAAAACTTCAAGTTGATTTAGGAGAGAGTAAACCTCGTCAAGTTGTAGCTGGCATCAAAGAATTTTACTCAGCCGAGAGTTTGGTAGGTACACAAGTTTGTGTGGTTGCAAATTTAAAACCTGCTAAACTTATGGGCATGATTTCAGAGGGAATGCTTCTTGCTGCTAAGGATGAAGATGGTCTGTGTTTAGTAAGACCTGAAAAACCTAAAAAAGCAGGAACACCGATTGGATGAGACTTGAAAACCTCCTCGCACTTACACATGGAGTGCTTGTCAATGAGCCATGTGTAAGTAGTTTTGAAAGCATCATTTTTGAAGCACACAGAGTAAAAAGAGGTGACCTTTTTTTTGCTTACAACGCAGATGATATAGAAGTTGCTGTAAACAATGGTGCCTATGGTATTGTTTTTGACAAATCAGCAGAAGTAAACGATAGCGAAATAGCTTGGATAAAAGTTGATGACTTGGACGAGGCTATAAAAAGGCTTCTACGTTTTAGGCTCATAGAGAAAGAGGTTGTTGCTTATGAGTGCAATGAAATTGTACTAAAGCTAGCTCTTCAAGTCATAACACAAAACAGTTTTCTAGTAGTTTTTGGAGATATGAGAAGTGTTTTTAAGTCTCTTTGGCAAGTAGAGGAGAGAACAACTATACTTTTTTGCCCTGCCCTAAACTCTAAAGATATCTTTACAAATATAAGAGTTTTAACAAAAAACACAAGAGAATCCATACAAATCATGGAGCAAACTCTTTTTGAGACTTCATTTATATATGACAATATTTTTTATGAAAGACAACTTATCTCACCTTTTTTTATCCCCTATCTTGAAGAACTTTTGCATCTATATAAGAGTTTAAAAGTAGATTTTAGACTTAGAAAATTTACTCCTATAGAACATTTTCAAGCTGTCTTTACTAACAAAAATTTTGAGATAAAAGAGTTTGGGACTAGTGATAAAGTGCTTATTTTTGAGCAAAATACAAATATTATAGAGAGTGAGATAAAATTTTTACACTCTAATGCACCTTGGGCGAAAATAATCTTTATAATTTTAGACTCTCTTGAAATTTCACAAGATGAGAGCATCTTTAAATATAAACATCAAAATGAGATACTTAGCATCTTAGAACAAAATAATTTTCATTTTGCTCTTATTGTTGGAGTGGATAAAAGCATCTTAGAGAAAAAGACGCCCTACCACACTCAGCTAACGCTTTTTTAATTTAAATTTTTCTTTATCTCGGCAATAAAATCACCTATGTCATCATAGAGAGCTTGTAGGTCCTCTTCATGTTCTACTTCATCAGCTAAGATTTGTGAGACAATATCATAAGTAACAATGTCTTTATCCCTTGTGATATCTGCTAGCTTTGAATAGGTGCTAATAGCACACTGCTCGCCTTTTATAGCTTGCTCTAAAACTGATAATACACTTGGGTCTTCTGGTGCTTCATAATCACAGTTAGAATTTTTTGTCCAATCATTTGGATGTAGTATTGGTGTTCCACCAAGTTGTAAGATACGCTCACAAACCATGTCTGCATGACGCAACTCATCTGCTGCATGTTGAATAAGCTCAGCAACAGCTGCATCTTTCATAATGCCTTTTACTACTTTTGCTTCAACAAAATACTGATAATACGCAAGCCACTCATCACAATAGGCCTTATTTAGAAGATTTACAACTTCAGTCGCTTCTATACCTTTTAATATCGAAATTCCTCTTTTTGCCATAATTTTGCTCCTTTATTTTGTATTTAAAATTTTTCTAGAGCTCCATTATGCCATACTTAAATAAACTCTCTCTTTAGTGCATCTTTATTTATCTTACTTTTATCACTTTGCACGAGTGGAAGGGACTTCTTATATATAACTCTGCTTGGTATCATATAAGAAGCAAGATGCTTTTTAAGCTCAAAAATTATCTCTTTTGGAGCTAACTCACTAAGCGCTGAGTAAACCATAATGATCTCTTCTTCTATCTCTTCATTTTTTATAGAAAAAACAGCACACTCTTTTATCTGAGGTAAAGATTTCTTTACAACAGACTCAATCTCAAAAGGTGAGACTCTAAAGCCTCTAGTCTTTATCATGTCATCATCTCTTGATACAAAATAGAGATAGCCCTCTTCATCTTTATAAACATAGTCTCCAGATGCAACCACTACTTCATCTCTGAGCTGACCTTCCAAGTTTATGATATCTTTTAAAATTTCAATCGACTTAAATCTTTTTGCATTTTGCTCAGGTGCCTTCCAAAAACCACGATATATATAACCGCCTCGATGGATTAACTCCCCTACTTCACGTACTTTACACTCTTTTCCCTCTTCATTTATAACAAAAAGTTCAACATCAGGTATAGCTTTTCCTATAGACTCAGGTCTTATCTCAATCTGTGATGGATCAAGATATGTTGAGCGAAATGCTTCTGTTAGGCCGTGCATAGAAAAAAACTGCGCCTCTTTAAAAGTTTTTTTGCACTCTTTTATCATCTTTGGAGTTACATTTCCACCAGATGAAGTGATAATCCTAACCCCATCGAAAAGTTCAGGATTTGGGATTCTATCGAGGTCAAAAATTTGCGTGATATTTACAGGCATCAGTGGTAAGATGCTTACTTTATCATCTATTAGGTGATTGAAAAAATCTTCTGGAAGTATAAATCTGTGAAGTGCAAGCGTAGCTCTTTTGTAGAGTGTGCTAAAGATTTGATTTAGTCCATAATCTAGGTTAAAGATAAGGATGCCAGAGATAACATCACTCTCTTTTAGGCTGAGATATTGTGAAACCACGCGAGCAGAATCTATAAGATTTCTATGAGAGAGAACTATACCTTTTGGAGTTCCAGAGAGACCAAATGAGTAGGTAATTACTGCGTTGTTATATCCATTTATATTGCAAATATATGGTTTATTATAGTATTTGAAAATCTCTTCAAATGAAGCTATATCGCTAGATGCTGTCTCATATGAAATAATATGACCATCAAAATTAATCTCTTCTATACTTTCTAGTTTTACCTTGTCAGTTATGATGCATTTTATATCACAGTCATCTATTATATACTCGATTTGCTGCGGTTTTAAAAGCTTAGTAAGAGGCACTAAGATATATGGAGTTGAGAGAATTGCAAGTATGGCTATGACTTGATCTATCCCTTTGTTTGAATATACTCCGATTCGTGACTCTTTTGGAAGGTCTAACTCATTTAGATAGTAAGCCACTTGATTGACTTTTCTTAAAAGCTCTTTGTAGCTAATGCTGTTTTCTTTAAAAACTATCGCTTTTTTATCAGGATGGCTGATGGCTCCATCTTCTATAAGCGTTCTAATAGAGTTAATCGACATTTAAATCTCCTTTTGCTCCAATAGTCCAGATATCGTAGTTGCTATCTAGCACTGTCATTGGGTTGTGTTGTGAATTTAGTATCTTTTTATAAAAAAATGAGATGATATCTTCTATCTCACATGCAGATAAAACCTTAGTGATGCCACCTGTAAATACTATGGAGTTTATAGAGAGTAGTTTTAGGTTTATATATGTTTGTTTATAGTGTGACATCTTAGTTAACACTAAAAATATTGCAAGTTGCATCAAAACCTTAGTGCCCTTTTGGCTCTCATCACTAAAGATATTTTCAGTCACTTTTAGATGCGCTAAGAGTTCATAAACAAACTCATTACTTTGAGCTGCAAAGATAAGAGACTCTTTTGACTTATAAACTCCAAGCTTTTTAAAGACAAGTCTGTCGTACTCATTTTCTGTGACAATATTGTCATCAACCAAATCTTTTGAGTAGTGTATATCTGTTGTAGCTCCACCTATATCTATAAGTATAAAAGGGTCAACTACACCAAATTTTGTATGTATAAAAGGTAGTGTTTTGTTTACTATATATGGGGTTGAGTAGATTTGATTTGCAGTTATCTCATAGAGATTTTTGATATCTTCTTTTCCCTCAATATCTAACTGATAGAGATTTGTGAGATAGACTTTTAGGTTCTCTTCTACAATATGAAGCTTTTCATCTATGATATTAGGTAATATGACTAGATTTTCTATGTTTTTCTCTAACTTTTGCGCTTCATTTTCACACCCCACAAAGACTATGTTTGAGTAGTTTAACATCTTTAAGTACTCATACAAATCATCTTTAAAGATATCCTTGTTTGTGTTTATTCCACCAACTATGATGACCACATCAACCAAATCGCTAGGGATGGAATACTCAGATAGGTTTTGATACATCACACTCTCAATAATGTTAATGCCAGAGTTAAAAGCGATGTTTTTAGCATACTTTAGAGAAAAAGAGTTTGTAAGTCCGATGATAAGTGTGCTTAGACCTCCATTTGCAGAGGAGCAGATATATACATCATCTTTGTTATAGCACTCTATGGTTTTAGAGCATTTATACTTCAAATCATCCAAAATATCTTTGTTAAAATCTCTAAAGTGTTGCTCTATATTCTCTTGTGAGCTAACTTTAAAGTAGGTACTTCCTACATCTATTAAGAGTCTATTCATTGCATGATTCCTATGTCGTGGATGATGTCATTTACTATACTTGTAGTGTCCTTACTAAGGTCACATTGCGCTTTTTCATACTCGTAGCATCTATCTGGGATGGGCACATTTCCTCTTTTAATGATGCGGATGTTCTTCTTTGCATCACGTATGGTTATCATCTCGTTGTGGTTGATGATGTGAGGCGAAAAAGGCACATCTATGATGCCACTTTTTATGGAGTTAAAAACCTTTCTCCAAAGAGTATCTGCTGGGTCGTTAAAAACCGCCTCCATAATAGCGTGAACTTCAAGAGTTAAAATCTCTTCCTCTTCTTCATCTACAATTTTTGGAAGACCATTTAAGATGCCAAGAGTATATTGCGTGTTTGCAACTGTTGCAGCGTTTGCCTCTTTTGTAGGAATCCCTGAAGCTTCTTCTCTTGTTTTTGTAATTATCTTATCAGCTCCAACCATAGATGCAATGACCGTTGACATATTTATAAGCTGCTCAGCAAAGCTTTTGTTGGTAGGAAATGCTCCCATCCACTGATGATAAACTAGATGAATCTTTGCATCCTCACAGCCTATCTCTTTTGCGTAAAAAGCTGAGAGTTTTCTTATAACCGCACCCATTACGATATCTTGGTTTACAGAGCCAGTCTGAGAAAACGAGACTGAAAATGACTTTACACCCTCTTCTAGTGAGAGCAGCATCTCTAAGAGTTGTATGGTTATGGTGATAGCTGGAGGCACAAGAGTCGCAGTTAGTGGTCCAAAAGATTCTCTATTTATCGGCTCATTCAAACGAGAGTAGTTGGCACAAATCTTCTCAACATATTTCCAATACAAAAAGGCTTTATCTAGCGGAAAGTTTTTTGAGTATGGCAGCAAGTAAGTAATAGGCCCGCCCTCAATCTCAAAAATGCCAGATGCGATAGCAGTCTCTATAAGAAGTCTTGCATCTGGCGTGCCGTGTCTTAGACTCACGGGCTTGTTAAAGTGCGTAATCATCTTTCTTGTAGTTCTGTAGCCATGATTTACAAGTGGATAACCATTTAGCATATCGACATCATTCTCTTCACTTAAACGAAGCATCTTTTTTGCCGTCGCATAGTCGTTTAGTCTTGTGTTTGAGTCAATGGTGAGTGGCAGTACATCGACATTTGCATTTACAAAGAACTCATTTAGGGCAAACTGTTTTTTATAAGTTGGAAAACCGCCACGAGGCTGGACTAGCATCTTTGTTTTTTTCTTAAAATGATGCGAGATGAAGAGTTCTTTACTAGCATTTTTTACAAACTCTTCAACCTCTGCAAAGTCAAAGTTGTCAACATACTCATTGCCGAGGATGATTTCCCTCTCTTCTTGAAGCAAACTCATCTCATACCTCTTTGTTTTAAGTACTCTTCTAAAGTGTCAAGCCCAGTGTTTAAATCTACTTGATGAAAAACCAAATCAAAACCGTAGTTTTTGTATTTTGGCACTATCTCCTCTGCATCTGCGCTTCCAACAACTAAGTTTCCACCTATCATCATCACAAGATTATCTAAACCTTTATAGCTAGATTTTAGAAGTTTTATCTCCCTACTCCAGCCCTCAGCTTCGCCATTTAGTGAAGAGATCAAAAGCACCTCCGCCCCAGTCTCAACCACCGCATCAAAAAACTCTTCAAGGTAAGTATTTACCCCAAGATTAAAAACCTCAAAACCTCTTGCTTTTAAAGAGAGTTCAATGAGCCTATTTGCCACAACATGTATATCATTCCCAACTACGCCTGTTACTACTTTCATGCTATTTCATGCCTATTTATTATTATGCTGCAAGGATATCAAAAATCTTTTAAAAGTTTGGTAAGGTGGGTTTATAATTCTTTTTTTTAACAAAATTTGTATATAATAACAATATACAAACTTAAAGGTATAGTATGAAGTTTGAGTGCTTAGATATTGAATCTGCTGTCGGTTTTGATTGGGACGATGGAAACATTTATAAAAATGAGAACAAACATGGCATCAAGTGGCAGTTAATCGAAGAGATGTTTTTCAATGAGCCACTGTTACTTTTAGAAGATCTCAAACACTCTAAAGATGAGTGCAGATGCTTTGCATTAGGAACAACAAATGAAAAACTGAAGCTTTTTGTAGTGTTTGCAAAAAGAAGCAATAAAATAAGAGTTATAAGTGCAAGAAAAATGAATAAAAAAGAGAGGACTTACTATGAAAACTACAAAAAAAATTCCTAATTTCAAAAATGAAAAAGAAGAACAAGAGTTTTGGCAAACACACGATAGCAGTGAGTACCTAGATTGGAGCAGAGCAAAACCTGCAAAATTTGCAAACCTTAAAAAAAGCACAAAAACTATATCTTTAAGACTTCCAGCTGACATGCTAGAAGCTTTAAAAGTAAAAGCAAATGCTATGGATATCCCTTACCAATCACTCATAAAAATCTTCTTACAAAAAGAGCTATCAACTTCTTGATACTCTCTCATACTCATATCTTTTAGAGCTGGTATGTTTGTAAAAGTGGAGATTCATGCACAGGGGTGTAGATTGGTTATTCTCATCTACATATTCATCAAGACTTGGAGGAAATAACAGCTGTTGATTACGATGTAAACCCTCTTTGTATTTTTCACTCATAAGCACCTCTTAAAGCTCGTATATTACGAACTATTATTAGTGTTATTATACTGTTTTACAAGTTTAAATATGGTTAATGTTAAGTTGTTTTTGTTAAAATATCTGTAATTTATGAAACTGTTTTAGGTTAGTTATTTCACAGTCTCAAGGTCTTGTTATGTGTTTTTACCTGCAAATAAATCTCTAGCTGTATTTCCTACAATATTTGTACTGATGGTATCAACTGTTCCACCAATGAGACCACCTAAAATAGGTACTGCTTTACCTAAATTAATAATACCTTTTTCTCCAAATTTAGTGACAAGTCTAAATCCAACTTTTTGGTTTATTTGTGTTATTACTTTCCCGGAAATATTTTTAATTGCATTTATAGCTACTTTTTTTCCAACTTCTACACCAGCATTTTTAAGAATTTCAACTGCACCACTGCCAACTAAGCAAACATAAACCATAGATTTTACTTTATCATCTTTTAGGTCATGACCAGCAAGATGTGCAATTGCTGCAATCATTCTTATTTGAACATACAAAACACTTGTAATATTTGCAGGCAAAGTTACAGGCATGAATGGTAATCCACCCAATCCAGTTACAAAGCCTGATGTTCCTGCTTTTGTATTTTGCCATCTAATTAGTGAATTACATTGTCCGTGTAAACAATCATCATTTTTATAGCTTTCTGCTAATTCAGTAGCTGAATCTAATCCTGCTACACCATTTACTGCTTTATCATATGCAAAACTTAACACTTGTTGCATTTTACTTTCTGTTACTTCTTCTGACATGTTTATCCTTCACATAACTATTTATTCAAGCACATTATATATAAAACAATCTTGAAAATACACCCCTGTGCATGAATATCCACTTTGAAATACACCCCTGTGCATGAATATCCACTTTTGAACAGTATATATTGCAATTTGTCATATATTTAAACACTTTTAAAAATATCTACTACACTAACCTTTATAAATTAAGTCAAAAAATACACCCCTGTGCATGAATATCCACTTTTGAACAGTATATATTGCAATTTGTCATATATTTTAACACTTTTAAAAATATCTACTACACTAACCTTTGTAAGTTAAGTCAAAAACTATATTTGCAAAAGGTGTATGTTGTGCCTACAAGATTAATGGCATAGTATTAAAGTGCTCAAAAAAGTTTGAAGAATTACAAAATAAAGAAGATAGAAACTTCGCTATAATAAATGTTTATCTAGATGGTTACTCTCAGGTTGATATAGCCTCTCGCTTAAAGCTCTCAACATCTTTGATTTCTAAAGTTGTAAAAAGTGGAGATTCATGCACAGGGGTGTAACTTAAAGTAACATTATGTGTGTTATGTAAGATATTTACAAAATAACGTACATAGTGTAGTTTAATTTGAATATACAGCATTAAACGAACACTCTAACTTTAAGAATTCTATAAAATTCTTCTCTTTTTTGTAAAAAATATGACAATATGTCGTATTTCTACAAATTAACCGACAAATAATGTGTGAGTTAATTATATTTTTTAAAGTTCTTTTACATATAATGTAGTTGAATAAAGAGTTAGGGATCACATGAAAGATAAACCAGATTTTATAGGACATAAGAAATTCTCTATGGATGATATTCATAAAGACACTCCACCTCTGATTAACAATTTTATCGTTGAGCCTAAAGCAATTGAAGATGCTTGGATTAAGGAAACAACTGAAAAAATTGGAGAATGGAGAGCTTATTTTAGAAGCACTTATGTAAAGTGGGCACTCGCACTGAACGGTTTGCATGTTGCTAAAGATAGGTATGATTCAAAGAAAGCTGACCCCGTCGGCTTTTCAATAGAATCTCTTAGGCAAAACGGTCTAGAAAATATTGCATTTTGGGATATGGAAACAGCAGCAAAGAATCATGAAGAAACTATTCCAATGATAGCTGCTTGGGGGCTAATTGATTTATATAGTTGTATAGAAGAGTTTGTATTCGAGTTCTACAAAATATTTCTTGAACATAATCCTGATTCAATAATCAAAGGTTCGGAATTTAGCAATCTTCGGCGCTTAAAACATGAGTCGGTCAAAGGTCCTGAATGCGAAGAAAAATGGAAAGCAGCATGGAAAGAACGACTAGAGTCATGGCAAAGAAAGAGACTTTACGATGGTTTAAATAAAGTCTTTTTAGCCTATACAAATGTCACGGGGCTAAAAACACCTAGTAATTACAAATTAAGCACGGTAGAAACTTGGGCAGAAACAATTAAAGGGATTAGTGAACTTAGAAATTGTTTTACCCACGGAGTTGAAACCGTGACTAAAGAGTTATCAGATTTTTCATCTAAGCCTAATTCTATGTTATTCGACTTCGAAGAAGGTAAGCCACTCAGTATAGAGTTAAAGCATTTGCAGAGTGTAGAATGCTTTCTTGATCAGCTTTTGACTGCTATAAATCTGTCACTAATTGAACGAGCTGGATATGACCTGCCTAAAAGCCCCTAACAAAACCTAGGAGAGAAATAAGTAGCCTAGCGGCGACTTATTTCTCAAGTCAACCGTTAGACATCATTACAATAGGATTCTTTTTGATTAGCAAACTTTCGAACTTCATTAAAACTCATAAATCTATTTCTAATGCTTTAGGAATGTTTGAAATTAAAGAGCAACTCGGTCAAGGAGGCACTTCTATTGTAAGACGAGTTATCTTTGAAGATGATCATGAATTTGCTATAAAATTCCTTTTAGAAAATATTACAGAACCATATTCAAAAGCCTACAAAAGATTTAAACAAGCTCACATTAATATGCTCTCTATTCAACATACAGGTGCGATTCTTCCGCAAATCCATCTGGATCATCTAGTCATTGATGAGGACTCAACAATTCCATATATCATAATGCTAAAAGCAGACAAAACATTAAAGGATTTCAAAAATGAGAATGAAATCTCTTTTGAACTGTTTGAAAGATTATTTGGATTGATGATGAACATCTTAAATACAATTCACGATCATGGAATTATTCATCGTGATCTAAAACCTGAGAACATCTTTATTTTAGAGGGAAAACTTGTTTTAGGAGATTTTGATATTGCCAAATTTGATGCCGCTCGTTACATAAAACTTCATGATACAGAAACTAAAGAACGGCTTGCAAATTATTATTTTTCAGCACCAGAACAGTCTGAAAAAAGTTTTGATGAAATCAAAATATCAGCAGATCTCTATGCGTTTGGTCAAATACTGTATTGGTTAATTACGGGAAAAACACTAAGGGGCCAATCTCTTATCAATCTAACTAGTTATGATGAAAAATACCGTAAATATCAAGACGTAATAAGCAAATTACTGCAACATGAGGCCGAAGGAAGGTTCCAAAGTACTACTGAAATAGTAGAACATTTAAAAAATGTTGATAAAACACGTCAAGAGGCGATAGTAAGAGAACAACGATTTAAAACTCTTAGATTATTTGATGAAATTATTGACAAATACACTCCTGACATTTGGTGGCAACAATTTAAAGGCTTTCAAGACAAAAAAATAATTAATGAGATTATGACTGATTTAGCAAGCAATGTAAATGAATTAAGTCTATGGTGGAGTCAAGGCAGTTCAGATAATAAAGTTGAATCTATTAAAAAAGATAATGGTATCTCAACTGTCAGTCAATTTACTAGTAAATTTGTTCAAAACCGAAAATGGCTACTTGATAGCTTTGAAATTGATATAAACTCGATATGGATATATAAATACGGTGATATTGGTGGAAGTATTATCATCATCGAGTCTAATCCTATGCCTTCTTTTGGAATTTTCAATAATGATTATGAAATAGAAGAAGTCGCTTTATTCAAAAATAGATACATAAGTCGAAGTAACTACGATAATGGTTGGACAGAATACAAAGGAAAAAAAATAAAAGTTGACAATGCAGAAATTCGGATTCGATTTTTGACCGAAACAATCTTTTTCATTTCACCTTGGGCTGGCCCTATTATTGGGAACGACAGGTCGAATGCCGAAGAAATCACTAGTCAGATATATCGTAAATACAACGAGAATAAAATGTTGAGTGAAGATTTATTAGCACCCTTAAAAAAATTAAAAAGAAAGCCTGAAGTGGCAACGTGGAGCTAAGTCTAACAACCCAAAGGAGAGCTTACATAGGATTATTGTGAAAAAAGAAGATATAAAACGCCATTTAACAACTTATTCAGTCTACAATAAAAGACGAACGACAATCAATCACGCGTTTGCATCTGCAATTGCGCCAAGTGATGACTTCAATGAAGAAAAAATGAATGAAGCATTGATATTTTTAGGTCAAAATCCTAATGAAGATTTAAAGTGTGTATTTTGTAACGATGAAGCAGAAACATGGGATCATCTCGTGGGTCTAGTCAAAAATGGAGAATTAAGAGGCTATGGTCATCAAGTTGGTAATTTAGTTCCATGTTGTAAAAAATGTAACTCAAAAAAAGGTAGTAAAGGATTTGATAGATTTATTGATGAATATGACAAAATATATTTTGATAAAAATGAGTTAACCGAATTGCTATCGCAATATCAAACAAAATTTGCTAAAAAAATTAACTTAGACCTTTTAAAAGAAAAAACACCAGATGATTACAAAGATTTTTTAAAAGTAAAACAAGAGATTTTTACATTAATGCAAAAGGCAGATGTATTAGCTGAAAAGTTAAGAAAAAACATACTTGACTAACAAAGCTAACAAGTACTTGGAGAGAAATATGAAGCCAAAGAGCGGCTTCATATTTCTCAAGACAGTCGTTGTTCGAACGCTTCGCATTCGAACAACGGGCGTGCGGGTGAGTAACGCCCGTTATATCAACAGAAACCATCCTATAAAGAATAGCTTAAACGACTAGCTATTTTTAATAGACATTAAAATATTGTTTCATTATTTGAGTATTTTGTAAAAAATGCTCAGATG
>Ga0265294_10000818_pt1 | contig 42444 bp, 82 predicted proteins | sample MunlanPumphouse3_FD_192504 | JGI IMG/M metagenome (GOLD analysis project Ga0265294, IMG submission 192504) | Groundwater microbial communities from a municipal landfill in Southern Ontario, Canada - Pumphouse #3 | ecosystem: Environmental > Aquatic > Deep subsurface > Groundwater | place... | reverse complement strand
GGAAAGGCAATTCTTACCATTGTAAAGCTTGTGGTTTTCAGTTGCATAGTGACCTTAATGCCTCTCAAAACATTGCTCAGGCGGGTATATCTTGCCTGAGTAGGTTGTCTGTCAATCAACCAAACGTAACAACGTAAGTTAGTTACAAGCCCCCTACTTCAGTGGGGGGTCATTGACTCAAGGATGCAGATTGCACTGCTGGTATTGCAGTTGGTGAGCGGGCTTATATTTATCGGAAAACTACTCTTTAATAATACTTTATTTTTATATTTTTACTGTTTAGTGGTATTTTTGTTTTTTAAAATTTTTGATATTGAGTTTGGCATAGCGATTTCCTTTTAAAACCTTTGGGTTTTGTTGTATTCTTCTTTAAATAATTAAATAAGTAATGAGTAAAATTGAGTTTGCGGTGTATAAAAAACGGTATTGAGTAGTAACATGTATATTTTATTTATAATGTTTGGAAATATTTTTAGTTTGAGGCATATGATAAGGATGCCCTGCTCACTTTTTATAGAAACACCGGATTGGGTTTGTACTTAGCTTAATTGTATATAATCAAGTATATATAAGTTAAAGATTGATTATAATATAAACAATAGTATATAATGAATGTATTACAATTGATATGAGAAGAGATTAGCTAGATACAATACAAGTGTTGAGAGATAAGATAAAGATTGAATAGAAAGGCTGTAATCAAAGATCATAAGAGTATAAGGATAGTATGAGTCAGGGCATTGATTACAGGATATAGAAGGTAGATGTAAGTCAGGGCCTTGATCAAGATAGTATGAGTTAGGGCATGTAATAAAAAAGCTGTATATTTTTTTCTGTATTTTTTCCTGGATTTTTTTCCAGGTTTTTTTTATTGCAGAAATTTTTATAATATGGGTGATTTAGAATTGATGTGAGAAGAGATTAGATAGAAGGTAATGAGAACGTATTAGTTAGATAGGAATGTATTGATAGAAGAGATATGATAAAGGTATGTAAAGGAATAAAGAAAAGAAAAAGAAAATTAGAATATTAGAATTGCAATCCATGTGGAAACGTAGTCCATTAGATCCATAGACCAATATCTACCTTTTACAGCTTTGTACCCTACATTTCTTTTAAATTTAGATGCTTCAAGTCTTGCGTATCTTAAAGCATGTTCTTTTGTTTGGAAACGAATGTTAAAGGGGACTTCAGTCATACCGTCGCCTTCTCTATTTTTGGAATTTTAGCAAATAACGTAAATACATCATACAATTTTATATTACCACAGAATATATTATTACAAGAAAAATATGCACAACCATTAAAGATCACTATTTCAGTTTCGTCCTTACATTCAGGGCATTTGAAAGAAGGTTTTTGAAAATCTTCGCATCTACCAACAAAACCATTATCCAATTTTATATAATCCTGTAATGGTTCTTTTGAATCCGTATGTCTCAATACCAGTATTTCAGATACTAAGCCTTTGGTATACGTTTTTCTCTTTTCATAGCAATTCTGAAAGCATTTTTCTGCCCAGTCTCTATATTCTTCTGTAGTTTCTACGATATCACCAGGTTTAAAGGGAGAAGGAGTATAAGACATTTTAAACCATCTCCTTCTTAGGAAATCCTTTTTCGAAGATCAAGTCATTAATCATTAAGATAAAAATTGCTATTTGTCTTTCTGGAATATCCAGGTTTCTTACATACATAATATCCCTTATTGTTAGCAAATCATGGTTTATTTCACAAAGAAATTCCCAATAAAATGGATTAGAAAAGTTATTTATTTCGTTATTTAAAAGCTGTTTTCTATAGACTTGATAGAAGTCTTTTAGTTTTTGAAATTGTTCAACTTCAAGATTGATAAGTTTATCATCCGAATAAGAAGAAATTAAATGATGGAAAGGAATCGCAGAAGACATTTTTATACACACTCCTTAAACATATCCGCGTTATGACGAAAATTACTATCTAGCGTTATTATTACCATATCAGGGACATAACTTTCTTTAAATATAATTCTCTGAATATTTGTTATTGTCCCCTTTTCGTAAGTAGGAAAATTCTTTCCTAATTCCTTCGAAATGCGTATCCGTTGACCTGCAAATATATCATTTGTTTCAACTTTTTGACCTATTGAAAACATATTACACACTTCCTAAAAGATTAAACTGGAATGTTTTCCAGTATGAAAGTTTCAACCGCTTCCTGTTCAACTTCTTCTGCTCCAGTCTGTTTCAGGATTTCCGCTACAAGCTGATCTTTTCTAGCTTGTCCTATTCCTTTGCTTACCCATTCATCAGATACAACATCATAAAATAGTGTAGCAGCCACAAGTTCTCTTGCGATTTTTCCTTCTTCTCCACTTTTTAGATGTTTTGGATCAATTCCGTAGAATACACAAAGATCATTGACATACATTCTGTGTTTTCCGTCTTTGTACCAGGTTTTTGTTACTTTTCCGAGTTTTGTTAGGTTTATCATGGTGTTATCTCTGTTTCAGTGGTTTAAAAAAATAAAAGAAAGTTAAGAAAATTTACCATTTTTTAACGGGTTGTTTTCTGGGTCGGGATCTGCGTATCTGCTTACGCATTTCATCCTAAGCGGATCTCTCTTAAATCGAGAGATTGTTTCAGGTCTTACGCTTCCCATATAGGTTAGCGTGCCATGTTTTTTCTCAAGGACTTTTTTAAGTTCAAACTGTTTAAAATTCTCAATTTCATATTCTCGATCGTCATAAAAATAATATGTTTCGATTCCTTTCCCGTCATTGCTTCCTACGTGTGGGAATGTGATTTCTGCTTCATAAATCAGTTGTGGATGTTTGTCGGTCATGTTTTCTTTATCTCCTTTATTTTTGTTCTTGCGTCCTTAATCATTCACTATTTACTATTTACACACTCAAAGTATAAATAGTTAACTATTGTAAAAGGGGAAAAAGAAAATATATTACATGTTTAATATACTTTTAGTGTCTTTAATTAGCTGAATATCGATATCTTCCAGCCTTATCGAATCGGACTTATACCAGTTTGCAGATATGATTAATTCACAAAACATATCTATGCATTTCAAAGACTGTTCTTTTTTCTCCTTCAGTGCGGCAACTTCTATTTTTTGTATATCAATTGCTTTATTTAGAGAGTTTATTAATTCTGTGATATCTTCAGTCATGCCTTTCCCTCACATCGATTAATATCTAGTTTCTATTATAAATATGGCTTCTTGAAAATTGTTTATTGCGATATCCCAAGATCTAGCATTATTGTGTGCAAATCTCATAAGCTGTATTTCTTCTGTGGCCCTTAATTGCTCCTTCAGATTTTCGATAGTACGAACAAGTGCTAATTTTTCAGAGTGAGATCTAAAAAGCTGTTGCATGGTTATCTGTCCTTAATTTCCTATCCACTCCCCGCTTTTATTAAAATGAGGGGTTTTTTTAGATCTGGGCTTGGTATCATTAGGTTTATTTGCATTCTGGATTTTATTTTTATGAACAGTAGAACCTTCTTGAATGTAATCTACTGCTTTCTGAGCTCTCGCGGCGGCGCGAACAATAAATTTATTATCTTCCTTAAGAACTTTTAGCCAGGATGCGATATAGGAAGCTGAATTATCCAGGGTTTTCTGTTCAATTCCACAGACACCACAAAGGAAAGATGCCCCAAGTTCGGCTATCAATTCCTCAAAAGAATAGGATTTAGAACCAAAGGAAGCATTAGCAGCATTTCCGGTAAATCTCTTTAATCGAGAGTGGTGTCCTGTACTGTGAGTCATTTCATGAAAAAGAGTACTGTAATACTCTTCAGCGATTGGGAAACATGACAAGTCAGGAACATTAATATAATCCTCCGTAGGACTGTAAAAAGCTCTATTATTATTGTGATGGTGTATAGGTACTTCCTGATATTTCCGGACAATTTCTTCAGCTTCTTCTATGGTATTGTGTTCGTATTTTTCCCCTTCTTTGTATCCCTCAATATCTGAGCCAGCAAAAACATTATAGTATCTCATTAGAGGTATCTGATCAATTTCTTCAGAATTGTTTTTGTTTGGCTTTTCCAGCATAGAGAAAAAGATCACAATAGAAGCCTTTGAACCTTTTTTTATAGTCCATTTCTTTTCCTGTATCTGTTTGAAAGTGAAATATTCTTCCCCCCAATTTAACATTAATAGGTTTATTCCTGAATAATGTCTGCCAGTTATTCCATTTTTAGGCATTTCACCATTTCCAGCAATTCCCCAAGGTTTCCTCCAAGGGATAACACCCGCTTCTAACTGTGAAATAATCCGCTCAGTTATTATATCATATACTTTATTGCTCATTTCTTTTCATCTCCTTTATTTTGTTATTCTTTAATTAATACCTTATTCTATTTATAGTTAACTATTTTATTTATAAAATGGATTACAGTTATCAGTTAACCATTTCCAGTTTTGCCGTTCATCACCATGTTCGAAAACATGAATATACATACCATCATTATAATAAGAATAATTATATTTGTGAACTTTTCCAGATACAACAGAATAATAATAGAGATGGTTATTCTCTATTTTCGATGCATAATAATAATTATTTACTCGAAAAAGATTATCTGTTGACATTATAGTTAATTTATATTCATGATGTTCATTTACAAAATTTACACACATTTCATAATCTGATATTTCATTATGTGGAACGATTTCGACAGCTTGAACGCATACTGAAAATAATATAAAAATGAATAAAGCGATAAATACAATTTTACATTTCATTTCTTTTCATCTCCTTATTTTGTTATTCTTTAATTAATACCTAATACTATTTATAGTTAACTATTTTAAACTATTTGTTAAAATAACGTTTAATTATATTACCTTTACATCTTTATTATTACAAGTTTTAAACCGATACAAAAGAGGGTTGTTCATTGCGATATTTACAATTTCATTCCCTGATAAATTTGATGTTTCCGCTAGATTAATTACTTCATTCTGAAGTCGAAAAGTTACTTCTAAAATATCTAAAACTTCAAAAGTGAAATGTGGTTTTTGACCTATTCTGATTTGATGTACTAAATCGAGTAATAGTGATTTAGTTGTCATGTTTTGATATTTTCGCATTGGATTAAACATTTTTTAATCACTCTCCTTATATTTTTCTTCTTGTTTCCTTCTGTAATCTTCATTTATTCCTTGCGCTTCCCTTGATCTGATAAGTGTTTCTTCAGAAAACATTTAATTGACTCTCCTTATTTTGTTTGCTGTGTTTCAATCATTCGTTATTCTTTAATTAATCACTTATTCTATTTATAGTTAACTATTTGAACCGAATAATAAAAAACATGAGTTATCATAAAAATCTTGAATATATTTACACTGTTGAAAAATGTGATCAAAAATACTCGCTGCACAAATGCCAGGTACGCCGGGATTCGTGGCGCAAAAAACACGGACCGTAAAAAACCGAAGGGGAAAAAGCGCGAGTAGTGGAAAATTCCAGGGGAAATTTCGGAGATTTTCGGGGAATTTCCGGAAAAATTTGAGGAAAATTGAGAATAATTTCAGGTTAAAATATTATAATCCAGGGGTCTCAGGATAAATTTACCTGACTTTGATTTTGAAATTAAGTTCACTTCAGATAAATTGTACTGTTATTGATTTTCATGATTACTAATTTGCACAGCGTCATATATCGTACATGTCACTTTCCTACTGGATATTTTCTTAAATGTTCTTGGTTCACGATCATATTCTATGTTAGCAGCCTATACCATGCAGCCTAACTCAATTGATTCAATGACAACGATACTCTATTAATACGTTATTAGGTCAGCAAGTCAGACCTTAAAGATATACAATCAGGATAGAGATACAGACCTTAAAGATGCAAAAGAGAAAGGGTAAGAGATGACGTTGAAAACACAATGACGTTGAAAATATGACGTTCAAAGTTTTCGTATCGAGAAAAATATTAATGTCGTTAAAAAATACACATCTACCGCCGCATCGGTCGTTGAAATTCCTCAAAAAAAATTAAACCATATTCTATAAAAATATTTCTATTTTTCTCTTTTGAAACATTCAATCAAATAAATAAAAATAGATATTATTGTTAAAAAAAATAAAGAAATTGTTATCTTGCTGCCCACAATCGCACTCCTCCAATATTTTTCGGGTTCGTAGAATCGCTCAATAGATGAGATACAAAGAATGTTTTCTTGCAAGCGAGACATTCTCCTGATTCATCTTCAGGATACAGATACACTTTTTTGTTGCACAAAGGACATCTTTTTTCTATTTGTCCAGGCAAACGCTTTGATTTTATAGTTTTTTTCCGTTTCTCGATAGCTTTTTTATTAATTTCTGTTTTATTTTTTTGGTAATATTTTATATTTTCAAGGTTTATACACGCCTTGCACACCTTTCTGTGCGCATAAAATTCAGATTTTTGTTTTGATTTTCCACATTTTGAGCAGGTATACAGAACTGTTTTTTTGGAAAGAGCCAGTTCTCCTGCTTCTGTGATGTAGATCTGCTTTTTCCTGACATCTTTCAGGTCAGTTTTCATAGATACAAGGTTTTGAGCCTGTAATGCAGCTACAATTCTCTGAACATTCGAGCGTTTCAGATTCAGATCATAAGATATTTGCCTTGCGTAAGAGCCAGGATGCTCTTTGATGTGTGAAAGTATAAGTCTCTTTGTAGAGTTCATTCTTTGAATACCTCTCTCGCTATTAGTAGAGCATATTCCCATACTTCTATCCTGCCGTCCCACTGCCCTCTCTGTTGATCAGTTAGACACATACCAATAGAAGGATCATCACTCTTCAGATTGGAGAAGCTCTGCTTCGAGAGATGGATTCTTTTATTTAGTTGCTCCAACAGAGTATCAATCTGTTTATTTTGTTTATCGATTTTTGCGCGTAGATCAGCTTCGCTGATACGTTTCTGTTCATGTAGAGCAGTTAATTTTTCTTTTAATTGAGTGTGATCGTCTATAGAAATGTCTTCGGTGGTGTATTCGTCTGGCATTATTGTACCTCTTCGATGTGGTTTTGTGGTGTTTAGTCTTTTATCACGTAAGTACATCCCTTTTCAGGGCATCCCCATCCCCAAGCTACCTTAACTCTTGTTCCTTTTGCATTGTATCCGTTTTTCCATAATCTTTCCATAATTACGGTTCCCTTTTCTTCCTGATGAAAAGGACAAGTAGGACGAGGGGTGGCTATTGTGCCATCCTTCTTTTTCTGTCCTTGTTTTGGATTAGGCACTATCACACACCTTACCAAGACGACTGATAGTAGTAGTCAAAACTATAATCCTCTCCCATGAGATTAAGCATACTCAGTTTTTTTATCGTGTCTTCTATGTCGGAAAAATAATCCTCATCGTAGTCTGTTCCTCCAAAGAAGAACCCTTCCTGAGTAGGCAGAATCTCTCTTGCCAATTCAGGATTTGATTTTATATTTAGACATGCATTAAGAAGCTCACATAGCTGTTTTGAACTCACATAATAAGGCTTACAGTCGTCTTCCCCATCCTGACAGTGATCCACGAACCATTTATGGATCATATTCGCCTTCCTCCAGTAGATACAACCTGTTTCGATGTACTGTATATGCCTAAAATCAATATCTAGCCGTTCTCCATTTGAAAAAATATCACATACACCAGTTATTTTGTTATGTTCATATTCTGCACCAATGTAATAACGTTTAATTAAATCCATGTCAAGTCCCATAGTTTTCAATCTCCTTTTTCTTTTGATCTTTTGAGTCAGGACAACATTATCCTGCTACAATATACTATATAGTACACCATATATATAAAGGTTGCTATTTGGTGTATCGTATATTACTTTCATATAGGTTAAATCGGTCATTTCAAATTATTTTGAAATAGCACCAAAGATAATCTAAGCTCTGTAGTTAAGTTTTTATTTTTGTCTATGTAAACGTACCAAATCGTTATAAAAGTTTAATAGTGAGCTTCTAAAGTGCCTTAAAAGTCATGTTAGAGTTAGAAATTACTAGAGAACGGGAAAGATAAGTTTAGACAGTGTATAGTCTATACCTTTCTAAATTAACTATTTCCACATAGTATCATAAAGATACTATCCAACTGATAACGTTTTTCCTCTAACACTTTAAATACTCAAAATCCGTTCGTTTATATACTAACATCCTCATTTATTTTTATGATTCCTTCAGCATTTGCAACTATAACAAAAGTAGGTATTTGAGTTCCTGTTTTCGACCAAAATACAAGAGTCTGCTGTGTGGTGTCTCGGTGGTTATGCATCTTATTATTAAATACCTATAATAATAAATAATTATTGCATGATGTCTATTGATAATTATTTACATTATTTGCCAATTTTTACCCGTTATTTACCCATTCTTTACCCATATAATATTATATACATATACTATACAGTAGACACTATTAAGGAATAAAATAAACAATTATTTACCCAAATAAAAAAAATGTAATTGAAATTTTTGAAAAAATAAGAAAATAACATAATAAAAATTAGTAAAATGAAAAAAGTTAAATTTTTAAAAAGAGAGAATTTTTTTTAGAAAAAAATATTTTTTCTCTCAAACTCAGGATTTTGGGTAAAAAATCCACCCGATGCCGTTTTCGTGTGTAAAGAATGGGTAGAATTGGGTAAATGTGGGTAAAAAATGTAAAAAAATATCGGTTGCCATGTTTAGACCGAAAAAATGTCATTTTTCCCTTATTCCATAGTATGATTTATGCTTCATGGCTTGTTCATAAGCAACGTTCCAATCATTCGGTTCTAAGCCTGGATGCTCATAACCTAATGTAAAAATTTCTCCTGTCTGTTCGTCCGAAGCCATTATGCAGTACGTAGGGAAAGTTGCAGGAACAACACTTAAAACACGTTCATTTTCTGATATGTCGATGTCTTCTAACGCTTGCATCCCATATTCGGCGCAATTGCCGCTTATCAGAGGTTTTGTATGTACATACTTCATATCATCACAGTTCTTCTCAACCATAACATAAGCAATTACTAATTCTTTGAAAAATTCCATTATAATTTCTCCTATCACTTTTTATCTTCTTCTGGCAACAGATTAATAAAATCCTGGTTAAACATCTCCCAGATGTTACAATTTTCAATTCTGAATCTTTCGGACTTGCGCCCTTTCGTTTCCATTACTCTGTCTCCATCTCGGCAATACTCGGTAACAGTCATGTCCTCTTTCTTGAATCCCTTCATTTTTGCAAGAAGCCCGCCGTCGTCCCTGTCCTTCCTTCCCTTTATTACCCTGTCTACGTTATGATATTTGAGTCCGGTACGTGTCGCAATTTCGTTTATACTACAGCCAATCCCTTTATTTTTATCTTGGTTAGCAATTATATCCATTATTATTGCATTCTCAACTTTTGTTAGCTTGGTGACAGTGCTTTCTACTCTGGAATTGAACAGGCGTTTTGCTCGCTCAAAATCTTCAATTTCAGCTAGTAGGTTTCCGTTCTCGTCTATTTTTCTCTGCTTCCATTTAAAAATCGTATATCCTTTTATCATATCACATAGCAGGGGAAACACACGGCTATTGCTCTTGTCTAGGATGTCTATACGGTCAGCGTATGGAATCCGCACGTTGAATAAATTTTCTTTGAGTTTAGCATATATTCTCCTGCATACGAGTACCCGAAACGTGACTTCTAAAGGGTTTATCCCATCTGCTTCTAGCTTTCTCTGCAACTCGAATATTTTCCTTTTCTGCTCTGGTCCATCGTCTGTCTCAAATACGAGTTGCCTGTTCAAAGTCTGATCAGATACGTCAGACCGAACACATGTAAGGAAAAGATTAATTCTAGGTGGGATCGAGATGGTATGTCTTTCCTGGTCTTTTACGGTGGTTCTGAATGTATATTCCTGGTAATTTGTTGTAGACTGCTTGAAAACTTCTTCAAGTTCTGGGTCCATATTAACATCATCTGAGAAAATTAACATCCCTGCTTTCAGATCCATGTAATAAAGAGCCTTCGCGGAAAGGCTTGTAGACCGCTTCCATTTCCGAGGTACTAAGTGCAGGTGCTTCTTTGTGCCGTCACTTTTTCCACTTCCACTCTCACCATTTACAACTATCTGTATGCCTGCGGTGTTAAGACAACATTGACCTGCAATAGAAACACACATGCCCTCTTCGGTGTTTTCGTCGCCGACGTGCTTCTTTTTTATCGTGTTTAATATGTATTTAATTGGTTCACCCTGCTTCAGAATCCGTTCTGCAATCTTGTCGGCTTTATCCTTTAATTCCTGGCTTATGTCCTGCTCATCAAAGTCTATGTTTAAGGGGTCGTCTTCCTCTTGCACTGGCTGTTTTGATTTAATTTCCTCATAAGAAGCTTTTTCAGCTTTATAAAATTTCTTTAATATTCCTTTTATTTCGTGATCGAATCCGAATGCCTCGCATATTTCCTTTATAAACATGAGAGCTTCGTCTTCTCTTACTTCCATCCAATCAGATGAAATGTGCTCTTTTAATTGTTTTAACTGAGTTGTCGTGTCTTCAGCCGTTATGATTTCCGAGTATATGCTTTTTAGATCGGGCTTTTCTTCCGAAGACTGCTCAATTTTCTTTATTTCTGTATCGTGCTGTTTTTTCTCTGCTTTATAAAACCTGAGAAGTAATTTCTTTGCATCTCCTTTTATATTCGACTTGTCGCATATCTTTAAAATCTCGTCTTCTGCTTCATCTTGTCTAAGTTCAAGCAGGTTATTTTTTATATGATTTTTTATGTGATCTGAAGTAACAAAATTCCCCGATGGTGAGATATCAACGACCAAAGTTGATCCCCCCCCTCGATCCCGCTAAAATAGCAATGTGGTATATATATCCAGGGAGCTTCCATCCATCAATTAACTGTTTCTTTGTGCATATCTTCTTTGATAGCGCATAATAAACGAGTCCCTTGTAAGGGATCGGATCACCGTCAGGAATAAGACCTCGTTCTTTTGCGTATTTCCAAACAGAGTATACCGTGTAGGGGTCTTCGAAATCTACATCCGAGCACCCGCCGCCGTGCGGGTATCCTGCCCCGCTACATGTAGAAATCCCACATTCAACCGCTAAGTAAGTCAACGCAGAGTGACATACAAGATGTCTCCAGCAGTGCATTACACCATGACCAATTGAGGTATCTTTATATGTTTTAGAATCGTGGAACGGAGAGCAAAACTTGTGATTCGGATCATCGGATTTTCCGGTAACATCGTAAATTGTTAAATCCCATAACGCACTTTTCAGATTCGTTTCTAATTTTTCGTTGCAGAACCGGGCATTTCTTTCTTGGCGTCTTGCTTGTCTCACTGCCTTTGCGTCTGCATCATGCTCTTTTTTATATACAGCATTTTTATACACGTCCGGCAACTCTGCGAAGGTTATTGTTGTCACCGCATCGGATTTCAGTATAGAGTACCTGCCAGCGTTATTTTTATCTGTGTCGGGAATTCTCGATATCTCTTCTTCTGTGCATCGAACAAAAGACCCGGAAGCCACTACGTACTGCCACTTTGCCCTGACCTCACCTGCGTTCTCCGTGGGGATGTTATTTTTTGCCGTTCTGCCGTTCCCTGGCTCATCTTCCGTGAAAAAAAAGTTATGCTCCCCGATTCTCTTTCTGGAGCTTATTTTAAGAGTTTGTTTTATACTGGGAACCTGCGATTTGTCATCAATGTCAACAATTACAAGAGGATCTTTATCTGTTGCAGCGATCCCAATGTTATATCCTCTTTCCATTAGTTTATAAGCTTCTCTGAAAGTTTTCCTGTTATTTTTCCAGCTTTTGTTTGGAAGTGGATCTTTACCGCCGATGTCTAGCGGGAAGTAATAAGGAAAATAACCAGTTGGCGCATCTGCTGTAAGAAGTTCGTGAAACTTCTTAAATTCTTCAGGATCAGTATACACATCCATACTGCGCCCTCACTTAGTTTTTCCTGAATGTTTGAGGCAGGTGTATACGTTTCTTCCCTCTACAAAAAGAGCAATGCTTTCTAAAAGCTTCAGCATCGATGTATTGATCCAGGTCAGGTTCTTCATCCGGATCATACGTGTATCTGCTCGGAGTAGCCACATTTTAAGCCTCCTGAGCATACATGAGTTGGTGAGTATATAAACAAAAGTTGATACTGTAGTCTTGCATGGTGTATGCCTCTACTCGGTGGTTTAATTACTGTTTTTCTTGTGGTGTGGTGTTATGAATATCCAAGTGATTTTAATGTCTGTTTAAGCGCATCCTGCGTGATCTTACTTACATTGAGTTCACAATAAGGGTTAGCTGCGTTATACATTTTCACTTTCTGGTCAAGTTCTTCCGGAACATATACATTTACTCTCGGCATATATTACCTCTTCTAATTAGATGTGTATATTGAATATTATGTGTATTACTATTTAAAAATTCCCTACATTAGAAATATAGTAAAATTATAAAAAAGAAAAATTATATCAAATCCAATTTTGTTAACTTGACTTCTGCGCCTGGGTAGTTTTCCCACATCTTCTTTACCTTTCCATATTCGATCTTTGCTCTGTTTTCAGGTAGCCGCTTATCATTTTGATTATCGTTCATATCCTGACCATTGCAAATTACTTCAATTTGATAATAATCTAAACAGTTGTTACCGAAAAATCCCTTGTATTTCAAGATTGTATCTTTAAATTCTGCAAAGGCTTTCTCGAATTCGTGAGGGGCAAACTTTTTAACATCTCGTTTGAAGTCCCCATTCGCATCTATATATATATCCATTAATAAAAAATATCCATGTTCCCCTTTAACTAAACTTAAATCTGCCTCTATACCTCTGAAACCATTTGTCTGATCTCCGATTTCTTCAAAATAGAGATAAGTGTCCCCTCTCTGAATTATCTTCCCCTGGTTCTCAAAGGCGTAATACCTCAAAGGCACTTCTACTCCTATATTCTCAAATGCCTTTTTGTTTCCTGATAAACTAATTTCCGAAGCTGTAAGTGTTTCAATATCCATAATTATTCTCCAAAAACAAGTCGCTCAAACGCTATCAAATCCTCTTCTGCTTGCCTTCTCTTCCCTCTGCACCACTCGCTTAGATTTTCAAACTCTTCGAGAGTGAGGACACACCCTTCTTTTTGACAAGCTCTGCATACAGCCATTCCAGGCACGCAGGAAAGAGAGCCAATACAGGAACCGTCGCAATCATTACAGTCTTTATGAATCATTTTTCCTCTTCAAGATCTTTCTTAGTTCTTCAAGCCATTTTGGATAGAGAGCCATCTCACGCTCTCTGCGTTTTGAATTTATAGGTTTGAAATGCATTTAGTATTCCCCTGTAGTCTCGAAACTATCATCCAGGTCATGCCATTCTTTAAGCTCTTTATACAGCAATCTAGCCTCAGTCTCGACCCTTCCTGCTCGGATAAGCGGAGCAATGAATTCAAGCGAGTTCCCGGTTTCAATTTCATTAATATCCTTTGCAAGAGTATCAAGCATTTTCTTGAGTGTATTGATCTGGTCAAGCATTGTTTGTTTGTATTCTGGTGTGAATTCCATTTTGGGATCTCCTTTTCTCTTCTGTCAGGGCTTTTCTTCTGCAATTTTCTGTGCTTCTTCTCTGCTGATTTTTCGATCCATTCTTATTCCCTCCTAATTTTTGAGAGGCTTAAAGCCCCTCTTAATCCACCCAAATTTTTTCGATTCCCCAGTTGTAGAATTCTTCCATGTCTTCTGGCTTTACATTTTCACGGATATAGGCTTTTACCATTTCTTCAACTTCTTCAGAAGAATGTGTTTCTGTATATCCATCCTGCCAAAGTTTTTCAAGATCGGTCTCGTCCTCTCTTGCTATTTTTGTCAGTGCATCCATAATTATTTCATCGGTTTGGTGTTCTTCGTCATACATTTTGGTTATCTCCTTATTTTGTTATTTTGTTATCGTTTTTCTCTTAGGTTGTACAATTACTCTATACTACCTACAAGTATAAATAATTAACTGTTTACTATCATATAAAAGAGGATCACTCCTCTTCTGCTACAATTACATAATAATATCCTGCATCCTCGATATCAGTTTTCATTTTCATAGAAATATGTATTCCAGTATCATGTGTCCCGCCTTTCCGCAACGTTGGAACATCCCTTATCTGGAGATCAGGCAATTCCTCTAAAAATCCCTCAATGTCTGTTTTATCTGCTCTTTTCTCCGTATTTACCAGGTAATATTTTGTAAGTGGACTCCTGTATTTTGAGACTCCTTTCGCATTTACGTATTTTCTTGTTATTTTTCCGTTATCGGTAGATGTTTTAAATGTCCCCTCTGCAATTGCTACAATTTTCAGAGTGACAAGGGAATTCACAAAACTAGCAATTCTCTTTTTTCTCTGAATTTCAGGGTCATTATTGTTTTTTATCCTGCCTGCCGTAGAGCAGGTTACTGAACAGTAGTTTTTACGTCTCATCTCCTTTGATGGCGTAAACTTTTCTCCGCATACAGGGCATGTTCTAGGCTTATACAGTTCCTTGAAATATTCCAGGGTAATGTCCTGGATGCTGGTATTCGGCTCAACGATAATATTGACTCCATTATAGGAGTATTTTTGAGTTGTCCCTTCTGCGTCAGCCAGGGACTTTAACTGTTTTATAATTCCTCTGTAAGTTTTACGCTTACCGTCATCTGTTTTTATCTCTGTCATGGTTACTCTACCTTCTCTGTTCTGAATTTTCCTTTCAAGTTAGCATTAAGATCTGAGTTGCAGCCTACTAAGATCATGGTTATTTCTCCTTAAACTTCAATTTTCACTCTAAAAGAATGTTCCTCCAATCTTCTAGCCACATCCATAAATAACTCAGGACTGCCTCTAATGGTTATTTGCACATTGTCCCAATAGAGAAACATGTCCCCCACTGGATAGCCGTCATGTTTGTCCCACTGTCCGACTAGCTCATTAAACAGCATTGGTGCTCGTCCTCTGTAAATATGTGCTCCGGTTCCGGCAGTTTGCAGATGGAAATCAGGCTGTAATATTTCGTTAATATGGTGGTATGATTCTCTTCTTAAGCGTTCTGAACTGTCTATTATTTCTACCATTTTCCCCTCTCCTTAATTCCTGCAAAAAGAGGAATTATTCTTCCTCTTCGCTTTCAGAGAGTTCATTAAATTCTTCTTTTGAGATTTTCATATAAACATTTACATGGATCTCTCTGTCTTCATAATCTTCGAGTGGTTCTGGACTGTCAGTATATTTCCCTAAGAAAAGTCCGTGCTTGTCATCTTTTCCGAGTACATGTACCTTGTAATAGCCTTCACTCGTTTCTAATAATTCGTATTCCTCGGTATTCCAATTGTCTACTGCATCATAATCCCATGCAGCTGTAGCCCACTGAAACAGCTTTTTGATGTAAGGATTCATGTCATCAACATCATCGGCTATTATCTGTACTTCCGTGTCCTCGTCCTTCATTGAAATCCTGCTGTCTTCCTTCTCTATAATCCAAACTTTTTCACAGCATCCCCAATTGTAATATTCTTCCAGGTCTTCAGTTTTTACATTTTTCAGTATGTGGAGTTTTACGAGTTCAGTAACTTCTTCAGCATTGTGTTTTTCAGTGTATCCATCTCGCCAAACCTGTTCAAAGGTCGTGTTATCTTTTTCTGCAATGTCGATCAGTGCTTCAATAATTTCGTCAGCAGTGTTAAGTCCATCGTGTTCAGGGTATTGTGTCATTTTGTTTAGCTCCTTTTACTTTTACTCTGAGGCACTTACGCCTCTTACAATTACTCTATACGACCTCAAAGTATAAATAGTTAACTGTTTACTACTCGATTTAAAAAAAATGAAAATGTCAAATAAATTAAATAACAATTATAATTTGAATAAAATGTAAAAACTGGTCTATAATAAGTTCTCTCTTGCATGAAACTTCCTTTCTAGCTTTCCATCTATCAATCAGAAAATGTCCTCCAAGCAAAAACAGAGCTTTCCATAATTCAAAACTTCCAAAATATAGAAGCCCCACTGAAACAGTTCCAGCCCATATGAAAGCATGGGCAAATAGCAAGTAATCATCTTTGCCCTTATTCTCAGCTAGGAACTGACCTTGAAATGGGAAGTCGCCTAAATAATGGAGAAAAATTAAAAAGAATAGAATTTGAAACACGTTACCTCTTCAATATCTTTGTCTGGTGGCTCTCAGCATATCGGCAGCTAACTTTTCCTCTTCCGGAGAAAATATGTTTTTATTTTCTTTTCCTTCAACTTTCTCAAAACAGTCAGAAAACTGTTTCAGTGCTTCGGTGGTTTTTTTAGTCCATGTCTCGGTCATTTTGTTTAGCTCCTTTGTGGTGTTGATATCTTTTAAAACTTATTAATATTTTCTCGTTACGTTTCCTCCGCATTCAACGTCCCCGCTTACATTACCACAGTGCACACTTCCCCCTGCATCCACTGATCCAGAAACATCTCCGGAATGTACTGAGCCGCCAGCGTCCACAGTACCGCCAACGTCACCACAAGTTACCGATCCTCCAGCGTCAACTTTTCCTTTTACATTACCATGTACTTCTATGTCTCCCTGTGTTTTTACATTTACAGGCTCGCCCTCTATTACGAGTTTTACGGGTTCTTTTGCCTCTTCACATGTGAGGAGTTTTCCGTCTACGTAGACTTTGTTGTTCTGGATACAAACGTTATTTCCTGAAAAGGAAATCGTTTTTCCGTTGATTGTTACTTTTCCCATTTCTTTTACCTCGTTTCTATTTTTTGAAAATCCCATATTATAACATTATATTCAGTTATCTGATCCATGATTTGTTTTCTCATCACTGGACTTCTCGTTCGTTTCATTTCTTTTACAAGGTCATTTACTCTGTTTTTTAGTTCTTGAATTTCAGATTTTGAATAGATTTCTGCGAGCATCATTTTCACTTCCTTTAAATGCTTATGCCTGCCTTCTTAAACTGTGCTACCATAACAGGATTTACGCTCGTAATCCCATGCTCTGCACAGTGACATTTTTTACATAACGCTTGCAGGTTCAGAACGTCACTGCTGCCCCCTTTTGAAAGTGGAACAATGTGGTGCAGTGTCAAGTTTTCCACAGTACCGCACTTCGCACAAACGCCACCGAGCAGCTTTATCAATCTTTTTCTTTTTCTTAGTTGTCCTGCGCTCTGTTTGTAGTTGTAGTACAGCCTGTCAAACATCTGAATGCCTCTGCATTTCAGTTCCATGAGTACAATTTTATATCTCTCAAACTCCGGCATCCTGGGAAGAATATTATCAATTGATATCTGTCTCAGTTTCAGAAGTAGAGAATCATTCTCTTTCAAAAGATCTTCTGTAGACACTACTTCCTTCCTTTTTATTTCTACCTGCTTATGGTGATATTTTTGTTTTCTAGTGGACTTTGGGTACAGAATTGTAACATTTGGCAGTAACTCGAAAAGACCCTTTGCAATTAATCCATTTTTCAGGTCTGAATATTGCTCCAGCTTCGCAATGAATTTTTTTCTATCATTATGACTCATGGTTAAGAGTTCATTGCAAAGGTTTTTACATTTCTCAAGGAGTCGTTTCGTTGTTGCGTCAAGGATTGATGATATTGTCCTCCTGTGTATTATGATATCGAAAATTAGCGGTGGTGTTTCGTGCATGGTGGTTATCTCCTTTTTAGTTGAGTCCGTTTCTTTTACTTCTGGATCTTACAATGCGTACAAAGTATAAAATGTTTGTACTCATAATATTTTATGTAATATAATAAGTATGGTATCTCCGTCTTTTATTTTTTTCATGAAATCCGTTTTTACTGGTAGTTTGCCCGCTTCCATGTATGTGTGGGGAAGTGTCTGGAAACACCTCCTTGTATCTTTTCTTATGTCGTCTTCATATACTGTGAAAACATCGTAGCATGTGAAAGTTGGTGTTTTCAGAACAAAAGCCTCGATTCTAAGCCCAGGTGCAAGTCTGTTGATTATACTCCTAGCATACAGCTTTCCGGAACTTCTTTCTGTATATGTAATTTCAGAAGACGATTTCACGATTGTGTGTTTGATATTTGAAAATGTTATTTTCGAGGTCATTTTTCGACCTCAATCTAAATTTCCACTTAGATATGCGAGTTCTTCAGTTCTGTAGCAGATGGCATTTGCTCTGTATGCTGCTTCGTTCCCTCTGATCTCGATCTTATTGTAGATCAAGAACACTTCTTCATCCAGGGCACTCTCAAGCAGGAAACTTTCAACCTCACTGTCGTCCTCTCCGAAGTTCACGCGAACATAGGTATTTCCTTCATATTTGAGGTCATCATTGATCCAAATACCAAAGATTGAATCTTCTAGTGGCTTGATTGGCTCAACGAATGGCGTTTCTCTTTCTTTTCCATCCTGAATTTCATAGTATCCGAAGTCAGCGTCTTCAACGTAGTCGTACATGCTTCGGTAGAGTCTTACATTTCGTCCATCTATCGTGATTTCGTTTGTCATCTTATTTCACCTGTATATATTACTATGCGTACAAAGTATATAAATGTTTGTACTCATGCGCGAAGAAAAAAATAATATTAAATAAATGGAATTGCTTTCTTAACTTTTCTCCAAAACCTTTTTTTTCCTGTACTGATCTCATCCACTAGCAGGTGACTGAATATCATTTCTAAGCCTCCTGTCGCCCACCAGATAATATAATTGTACTCAATATAAATTTTATATCCGATTAAGAAATACAAGATAATCCAGAATGCCGGATTATGCAAGAGTCCTCTGTGTGGAAAGATTATATCAATTACCCTTCCGAGTTTCCCTAGTCTTTTTGATGCATTTGATTTTGTATCGCTGTCAGGGTTAACATACATAGTATGAAAATATCCATGCAGCCAAAAAAGAACACACTCAACGAAGAAAAACCACATAAATGAAAATATTAATCCTGCCCCTGATAAAATTAAAAAGGAAATTGAAAGAAGTGCAAGATTAAATCCTTCGTGGAAGTTGCCGCTACTCATTTTCTCCTCATGATCTTTCTTTTCTCTTTGAAATAATACCATACCAGGATGAGAAGTCCTACAACACTTGAAATAATTTCCATTTCAAAATATTTTGAAATAACATCGGTCACGCTAAAACCTCAAAAACAACAAAGTGCCTTCTGCCCAGGTACAGCCTTCTTTGCCCCTTCTATGATCTCGCATCCCTTTTTCCTGTAAATCGTCTTCCTCTGTTTCCATCCATTGATACAAAACCCGATTTCATCTACAAAATCATACGCAATCGCTGTATCCTTTCCCTCACACGTTCTTGCAATTCTACCTATCGATTGTGTAACAACAGCAAAATCTTTTTTCGGCAGAGATAAGTATAACCTATCCAGGCACGGGATGTCAAGCCCTTCTTTTGCCAGACTGTAAGAGGCAAATAAAAATTTAGCTCGACCTTCTCTCATGTCAATTATTGCATTCTTACGTTCTTCCTTAGCCTTCTTAGAAACCATTTGCCCGTCAATCATTCTTATCTGGTCTTCTTGTATCCCTCTTGCCTTAAGACCTTCTATAATGTCTCTCAGGTGGTTCAGGCGGTCAGACAAAATCAAATTACTGTGATCTTTATTCTCTAAGATTTTGGAAACAATTGTTTCCGTCCTCTGCTCGTTTTCTGCCAGGTATCCGATCAGATCCGAATAATTTATAGTCCCGTCAGGATTTTGACAAGCATCTGAGACTCGTATCCCTGTTTTGATTTCCTGAATTGTTACTCCTATGGTCTTATCCGCTACCGCTTCACTAGTTACAATATGAGCTACATTTCCTAAAAGTGCAAAGGTACTTTTTATTAATCCGTCCCCTCTATGGACAGTTGCACTTAATCCGTATTTTCTGGATGCGGCTAAACTGTTAATAACTTTTGAAAACATTGTCAATTTTGAAAATGTCCCTGCTGCTCGATGGCATTCGTCAACGATTATCAAATCCCAATCATATTTATAATCAGGCAGATTTAAATTTACCATGGTTTGAACTGTTGCAAACGTAATACCCTCTGAGATGTTGACTTTTCCGGCAGTTATTGTCCCTATTAATTTTTTATCCATGTACTGTGCTGCTCGCTCCTTCGACTGATTAAGCAGATCTACAGTGTGCGTAAGCCACAGTGTTTTCATTTTGAGAGAGGCTGCAATACTTATCCCTATCTGAGTTTTTCCGCTCCCACACGGAGCCTGTAGAATCCCATAATTTGTAGTAAGCATCGATTCCAGAGCTTTTTCCTGGTAATCATATAAAGGAATTTCACAGTTGTAATCTATCGAAGGGTTCTGAGCCAGGTCATATTTTATCTCGTTGACTGTTCCGGATGGTAATATCTGTAATAGATCGCTGATGCATCCGGCAGGCAGGCATATTTTATTTCCATTTTTCTTATACAGAGAAATGGTAGTGGGAGTTTTCCCCACATAAAAACCCATTCTCAACTTTTTATAATATTCGGGATTTTCAAGTACAAGGTTTTTTTTGCAGAAACTTTCTATTTCAGAAGAAGGATTTGTAATAATTATCTCATTACTGACTGTTATCTGCATATATTATCTCCCTCTCATTATCGTTTCCTCAAATTCTTCGAGCGAATAACCTTCTTCAAGTATCAGAGTTTTATTAAGTTGTTTAATCCCTGCCTTTTTATAATTCATCAAAATCATGAAAGGAATTAACCATACATCATTTTCAATTTTCAAAGCAAATAAAGCGTATTTGTTTCCCTGTTCTATCCATTTTGTCATTGCGAGTTCCTGGTTTTCTTCTATCCTGGACAGCTTGAATACGTTATTTTTACAGTCCTTGCAGTCAACCAGAATAGGTACATTGTTTTTACAAATTATCACATCTGCTGGCTGTCCGTCTACGTTTGCTGTCATTCGATGTGCCCAGAACCCCTTACTTCCTGCGAGTTCTGCAAATTGGTCTTCAAAATCATTTCCTGCTTTTTTATTGCTCAATCTTCTCCCTCCACGATCCATAACCACGCTATAAAACATCCATAGCAGGGATAATTCAACATCCCCAAGTTTTTATGTTTGCAGTTGAGTCGAACACATCCGGAAGGCTTTGTATTATCCATTTTACCGCCTTCCACTGAGCAGCGCATCCCTCATGTCAAGTATCTCTTCAGCTTCTATCCTGAGTTTGTTTTTGAACTCTTTCCTTTCGCTCTGAAAACATATACACTCGGCTCTGCGTATGTCCCATTCAGTAACAAGGATCTCGTTCATACTGCCTCCGCCCCTGCCTCTGTAATAAAAATCTTATTTTTTTCCGGAATCTCAATATACCCTCTTTTTTTCAGAGCTTCCAGTGTAGAAAACTGGATTGTAAACGGGAAATCTCGAAATGCGCATGGTGAATTTTTCTTAAGAACCTTTAATACTTTTTTCATTGGATACGATAATCTTTTTCTTTGTGGTGTTTCTATCGGTGGTTCTTTCATGTTTAATGCCTCTTCATTGAGTCTAATTTTCCAGAGGTTGTTATCATGAGAATCCCTGTATCCATCAACGATTTTTGCATACAGAAGGTTCTCTGTCTCGGCTTCCTTCAGTGGGGATATAAAAAATTTTGATGAGGATATTCTTGAGGATTTTTGGTATTTTTGAAGGAAAAGGGCGAGCCGTTTTTGTTCAGGGGTGATTAATACCCCTCCCTGAGAATACGTTTTATCGTATCTATATCAGAACCTATTCTACAATGGGCATTTACATCATGGAGTAAAAGAGTACCGTTTTTAATTCCGAGTCTCCTTGCTACATATTTAGCGAGTTCCGCATATCCTTTAATATCGCTTTTCGTGGCTATTGCCATCTCGTTAGATCTTCCAAAAATAGTAATGTTCAGATAGTCATCGTCCTCATCAGATTCGATATCAAAAACGACTGTTATCATACACGGAACTTCTTTTCCGTCGATATGTTTTGTTTTGAAGAGGGGGATCACAGCGCGTCTTGTTTCGGGATGCTCTTTCAACTTGTCAATCGTCTTTTCTAACCCGTTGTCAGAGTGGAGTTCTTCTCCGTATGTATATTCATGCGCCTGGATTCCGGAACCCGATGGTTTGCCTGTAATAAGGTTTTCAGCAAATGCAGCGTCACACAGAGAAGTTAATTTATCGTCCGAGTCAGTGCAACCGTCTACAGGAATTACAATTATCAGATGTTTGTAATATTTTACTTTGTCTCCTCTTTCGTCTTTTCCGATTTTCCCTTCATTCATTATAAGATTTACAGATTTGTAAGTGGCTTCTACAATTGATTTACAATACAGAACCCTTGGCATTACTGGTACAGGCATTACAGAAACTCCTCCGGTAATTTAGCTACGATTTCAGCATACAATTCTTCTACAGTCTGCCCGTTCACGTAGACGGAAGGGTACTGCCATGTTATAATTTCCTCACAATACAACCAGGCAATTTCAATCTGCTTTGCGCTGTAAATATCGTCATCCTCTCCGTAAGGAATTCCATACAGAACAATTGTATAATCCGCATCTGGAAGATAATTACAAGTTTCCCTTATCCATTCTTCAGGAAGCCCGTCTGCAAGTCCGTAAACGATGCCTGAGAGCTTATATCTGTCAAAAATGTAGTCACCGTCAGGATCTAAATGTTCAAATGTTTCGAATCGATTTAGGATCTGGAGAGCTTGAAAAGAAGCAGGTTCAAAAGGTAATTCTCTCTTCAGAATTTGTCTTATTATTTTCCCACTGTAATAATCTTCATTAGGGAATTTAATGTAGGTGTATCCTAACCTTTCTGCTAAAAGTTTTGAGATTGTTGTTTTTCCGAGTCTGTCTGGTCCTTCTATTGAAATTATATTCATGTTCTCGTACCTCTTTTTCGTGGTGTTTTGGTGGGTTTTAATGTTTTATAAAAATGGGCACATGCATTCGTCTTTAAATATACTTACCTTCTCGTAAATATCATCATCTGGGATGCCATCACGCCTTCTGTCTTCTTTTGCGTCTTCAATTATTAACTGTTTAGCGTGTTCAAAACATTCTTTTACCGAGTAAGAAAAATTCCATGTAACATTTCCAAACCAATCCCTTTCACACATATAGCAGAATTCGGGATCTTTCTTATTAATCTCTCTTAATTTTTCAATTAGAGTCTTCGTGCTTTCGAGTTTGACGTTGGGGCACGTCATTCCGATATACATTTCGGGGTTTACTCTTAATGAAAAAACTTCTCTTGATACGTGCATGTTCATACCTCTTTTATTTTCTAATGCTTCTCTGAACGCCTACGTTCTGCATACATACCTCTATGTTTCCGTAGCACTCTTTCGGGCATATACCGCCCCTTGCATCACACATCGGAGTCAGGAAATAGTTTTCACAGGGATTTGCAAAATATTTTATAAGTTCGGTAGCTTCAATTTCTGTAAGCTTGAAGTCTGCTGCCATAGCTTCTACGTATGGGCATGAACATATTTCTTCTTCCCAGTTCCAGGGCTTTATCTTGTATGGTTCTTTGATTGTTCCACCTACGTTTTTTGGTAGAATACATGGGATTTTTTTCTGGCACATATTACAGAGATACACTTCGATTTTCATTACAACACTTCCAGATCTCTCTTCAACTTGTAATTTACATTCAAGGACTCGCACAATTCCACAACTTCTTCCTTAAACAATTTCCAATCAATTTCTTTTGCATGTGGATGATAATTCAGTATTCCAATCCTGTATTCGTCTACAAATTCCGCAGTCCTAATTATCAAGTCGTGGACATCTGCATAACTCCAAGCAGGTTCTAACGAAACCCATGTTCTGATCCCAAGCTCATGAGCTTTCCTTAAGCTCTCTATTCTTTCAGAAGTCGGTGCAGCATTCGGCTCATACTGTTTAGAGTATTCATCGTTGCAGAATACAAGGGTAGCTCCATACCGGCAAAGATCGGAATGTTCAGCTAACAGGTCAAAATCCCTTTCTGAGCGTTTACCTCCCTTTGTCAAGATTGAGAACTTCTTATTATATGCTACAAAACACTCAATTGCTTGTCTAGCCGTTCCTTTATACAAATCCAACACCTGATAAGGATCACAGGAAAAACTCATTAGAATTTCTCTGTCGTCCATTGTAGGTTCCATTTCTTTAAGATCGTCTAGCAGTTTACTGATCAGATCTTTTCTTGCGGCAGGGTTCTTATAGAAATCTTCTCTGTTCTTTCTTGTTGCAGCAGGAGCATAGCAGTACTCACATCCATGAGAACACCCGTTATAGAGGTTTACCGCGAGATCCGCGTACTCTTTTGCTCTGCCTTTCGGTTCGTAAATCACTTTCATTCTCTCACACCTTCTTGAAAATCTCGCAGTGACATATTCCATGTTCGACGATGTCCTTCTTCCCCTTTGGGCAGGGACATGGGACATAAACAACTGTGCAGAGACACCCAGGTTCTCCGTCTTCTCCTTTTTTATTCATCTCCTCGATTTCTTCTATCTTGTCGTCAAAGCAGGGATTACACCCAAGCTTTACGGCGTTTCTCCGAAAATAATCATACAAGTCCGTTGTTTTTTCAAACGCTGGCATATTATTACTCCAATATTAAATCAAGATCTGATAGCAGTGTTCCGGAGGATACTCCCCATTCTTTCATGTATTTTCTGCATTCGTCAATTAATTTATCTAGGTCATTGGTTTGTTCTTCCAGTTCCGGTGGGACATTATTTACAGTGGCGTAAAAAATTGATTTGTCTACCATTTTAAACCCTCAGTTTATCGTTTTCAACTTTTTCAATGAACTCTTTTTCAAGTTCATCACCGTCCATGCCTAACAAATAAGCAATAAGTAGACAGACTGCGAGAACGTCAACAATTTCCTTTCTAGGATCGCCTCGCCCTCTCAGAATAGCTCTTGCAATTTCTCCTACCTCTTCCATCAGGACAAGGCATTTGTCTTTAAGGGAGTCCTTAGAAAAGCCTCTAATCGTAGCCATTTCGAGAGCCATTTCCTGAAGTGATTTAAGAGTGTGCATTCTCCCTCTTGATTTTCCTTGCCTGTTTCTCCGCACGATCCCATATTTTATGATTGCTTAGATCGTCCAGTATTTCCAATCTATAGAGGCATCCCTTTTCTCCAAGAACTCTCTGGTGCTTCATTTCACTATCATTGGACGCTCTATCTATTACATACTCCAGAACATTCTCTGCGAAATGATCAACTTCTTTTTTAAACAGGTTTGCAGGAAAAACTTTGTATTTTCCTTCTCCGAATTTTTCATCCGCATATGCCTGAATCTTCTCCGTTTCCCGCACTTGTTCTTTCGTGAGAAACGCATGTTGCTCTTTTGCGTCCATCAGAATCCCTTCTCGAATGGGCAGGTACTTATTCCGCACTGATTCCCGTAATTTTTGGAAAGAGATTTTTCCCCTGAGAATTCTTCCTTGTGAGTACATCTATTATCTTTGAGAAAATCGCATATCCTCGGTGATATACTCCAAAAGTCTTCTTGCTCTGCTGGCATTATACCGCCTCACAAACAAGCATCTGTAAGTTCCCTTCAAAAGAATCAGTGTTAAAATATGATGGGAACCTGTGATAATTCACTACTGCTCTGTGAGCAACTTCTTTGAAAAAAGGTTCTACTCTTGTGGTGTTCATGTATGTACCTCTTGGTGTGTGGTGTTTTCTTAAATATAAGTCTTTATAGGACAATTCTTGTAAATACATTCTCCTTTGTATTGTTAGTTCATTCTCCCCTCTTCTTTTTCAAATCGCGTTTTTTAACTGCTCCTGTTGACACTAATAAGAAATCATGCCAACCTAACCCAGAAGCATTTTTTAACTCCTGCATTGTTTCAAATTCTTCATCTGTAAACCGTTCATATAATGATTTCATTTTATAATCCTCGTGTGTTATCATGTACGCAGTCAATGTATTTAAATTTACCTGAGTGATTTACTCAGTGAGTGTGTGAGCGGAAAGTTTTAAATAGATTAGATGTGTATACTTACTTACACTAAGAAAAACGGATACACCAAAACGAACCACACAAGAGGTATGAAAACATGAATACAATTACAATAACTCCAGAAAACATTTCTGAACTGATTGAAAACAAACTAATCTATCTTGCAGAATTCGCAGGAAAAGAAAGCCCTGTTGGTGCAGATGATAGGAATATACTTATTTTCTCCAATAACTATACTGACCGGCTGGCAGAAAGCTCTGACATCGACTACATTCTGAATCACTATACAAAAACAGTTTATGCTACTTTTGAACCGAAGAACGCCGCCCTCTCTCCTATAGTAGATATGGAGGGAATAATTGCATGAATTCTGAAAGAATTCTTCGCTCCAAAATAATTACTGGAAGATTTTCATTTAGAGAACTTGGAAATATCCTTGACGCTGTAGATTTTCTACATTTTCTAAAGGTGAGAGCATGATACTCCTTCCTGTAATTGGTACTTTCATTCTTCCAATTGGAAACTGTAATGATGTACCGTGTGGCTCATGCTCTATTATGTATGACATTAACTTTGGTCCTAAACTGCCTCTCTGCCTTCGATATGAAAAATCAGAATTGTATCTGGAGATGATAGAATTATCCAGGAAAGCAAAAGCATGAGAGGGTGACTACGCTATGAGGCGAAGTTTCAACGTCATGTTGAATCTGATAAATAGTGGGAACCTCTATATTGAGGATTTTTCCAAGATCCCACTCCTCACTGAAGATTTAAAATACACAACCTGCTCTTACAAAAAAGCAACAAAAAAAGACATTCCGTTAATAGCCGCTTCGAGAACGTGGTTTCATATGCTATCGAGTGGCAGAGCTTTCTTCGTAGGAGAAGAATGATGTATTACTCCTGCGAGTTTTCAGCGAAGTATGCTATATGGATACATCTAATAAATACCAAAGCTGATCTTCTTGAAAAATTGCAGGACAGTGTATCTCCTTTTGAGAGAGATATTATTTCTGAAAAGATAAATTATGTGGATAAACTGAGACTTGAATATAGGAAGTAACATCATGCAAGAAGAAATTGAAAATGAGATAATAAATAATCCGATTGATGAAATTGAATCTCTGGAATACTCCGTTGAAAAAAGAAAACTTAGTATACGGGTGCTTGAAGAGATCATTGCAGATAAAAAGGATGAGATGTTTCTCGTTGTAGAAAATGAGTATGAAGAAGACAAGAAGAATCCAAAGCTATCTAATGCCGATAAACGAAAAATAGAAGCAAAGAAAAGATTGTCCGAAGATATATGTTATATGAAAGTTGAAGATGAGCTATGGGATAAGATCGAAGTTCAAATGGTTGAAGAAGTGAGATTGAGAGCACTGAATCGACAGTTTATACGTGATTTTTGCCAGGGTAGGGTACTATACCAATCTGAGGCGTGAAAATGAAAACAATATCTGCAACTGTATACAACAGTGACAACGATAACTATCCTAAATTTGAGCAATGTGTAAAAAACACATTCAAAAAAGCAATTGAGAACAACGAACCCTTGTTTACAACAGATGTATCAGGACTTTATGATTCATATCTTAATAACCTCCCTGAAGAAGCGAGACAACACTATACATGTACTGCTTGCAGACACTTTATAGAGCGGTACGGTGGTTTAGTCACAATCTCCGATACAGGCATAACGACTTCTGCGATATGGAGCGAAGAAGTTCCTACTTTCTTCAAGCGTTCTATACTTTCAATGAAAAAGGCTGTAGAATCAGCTAAGGTAAACGGAGTCTTCATGTCAATAGATGCAGTGCTCGGAACTCCGGTTACAGGCGAGTGGACTCATTTATCTATAGAACTTCCATCAAACAGACTTTTCATTGAAAAAGTGAACAGCCTTAATGCTGTCATAGCTGAAAAGAAAACAGATTTCCCCATATTGATGTCCGGAATCATAGAGTATCCAATCGAAGCAGTGGAGCAGGCTTACAATCTCCTGAACACTGAAGCTCTCTATAGATCTGAAAAGGTTCTTGGTGTTGCTTCGTGGCTTCTGGAACTCCATAGAGCAAGGAATTTGACAGCTAATAAGAAACTAAAGGATAACATTGTTTGGAAAGCTGTCGCCACTGCTCCACCTGGATTTTGCCATATTAAAAGTACCATGATAGGAACACTCTTAGATGATATAGTCGCTGGAATACCTTTTGAAACAGTTTGTAAAAGATTCTCTGAAAAAATGAACCCAGTTCAGTATCAAAGACCACAAGCTGCTCCAACTACAGGCAACATCAAAAGGGCAGAAGAGATAGTTAAGAAGTTAGGGATCGAGCAGTCTCTTGATAGGAGGTTTGCCAGGATAGAAGAAGTAAAATTAATCTGGAAACCCGAAGAAGAAGCTCCGCGTGAAGAATCTGGAGTGTTCTCTCATCTGAAAGCAAAGGATAATAAAGAAATCCCAAAGATGGAAACTCCTGCTGTGAAGATTACATGGAAAAAATTCTCCGATACAGTTCTACCAACTGCAAAGAGCATAGAATATTCCGTGAATTTCAAAGACGGATTCTCTGCAATTTTAACAGCAAATAATTACGATGCTCCTCCTATAATTCAGTGGGATGTCACAGAAAAACGTAATCCGTTTTCGCATTACGTGTATCAAGAGGATTCTACCGCGAACCAGTGGAATCTTGACACCGGTCTTTGTAAGGTCACTGGTATCTGCCACGAACCGTCGATGTGGTCAGATGGTTTCGAACATCACGGAAAAGCAGTATTCTTCCTGCTGGAAGGCGCGAAAGACCGAGAATATAAATTATGTGGAAATTCCCTGTTCCCTGAGATTCTGAAGTCCGAACTTAGGGAAATTAGATCTACTATAGAGGCATATTCGAGAAGTGCTGAAATATTCGGATACGAAGAAGCCAGTGCATGTGGTATAAGGCTACAGGGCGGGCTTAACTGGAATGCAAGAGTGAAAGTATATACAGAGTTCGGAATACAGAATTACGTATTGGATAGATGGGATTGAAATATTATAACACTCATTTAATTTTTATAAAACCACACACCAAGAGGTATGAAAACATGACAGGAATAATTGAAACCCTTAAAAAAGATTGGAATATCAAAGACACAAATGACGCAAATATATCTATAATGCCTGCTGGACATGGCTTTGAACTTGAAATAAACACTGACACGAAGCCCGAAGAATGGTTCTTCCTGAACGGAGAACGTAGGATCTCCCTTGAAGACACTTCCGTAGACGTTCATGCGAAATCATCAGCCGATAAGTTTATAGCCGCTTACAGGAAAGCAACCCTCGACGTGCTTGATTTTGATCAGGTTGAAGAACCCCATAACGGGTTTAAAAAGGGTGGCTACAACAAAATAAAGGAAGAAATTGAAGATGTTCCGGAAGAAGTAAATGTATTCTCTGACGAGTATGATTATTCAGAAATCAGAGAAATCGCATATGAAGAAGTAGGAGAACAAAAGAAAGTTCCTCTCCCAAGACCAGGGCGCAGGATCAAAAACTTAAAGCCTGAACTTATGGAAGTTGGCACTATCCGAGCAGGGGAAAAATACGAGAAGAATGGGAAAGTTCTTCCGAGAGCTACTGAATATTTCAGAATAACAACCAAGGCAAAAAATAAGTTAGGGTATGAACTTGACCAGGAAATCCACAATGTTGTTGGTCCTGAACCAAAACGTCTGAAGGTTAGACTCCCATGTGATAGGGAAGATCTGAATTTTGTATCATTCTATGGGAAGTACAAAGCTTCAAAGTGTGAATGTAGAGGAGATGGGTTTTCAGCAGAGACATTTGAAGGTGATCTGATTGAATGCAATGGTGAAAGATGCGAACATTACCTAAAAGGCGAATGTAAAAAACACGGCGTTCTGTCAGTAATTCTCGAAGATGCCCCCAGATGTGGAGTAATATGGAAATTCAGGACAACGAGCAATAGTTCAATCAGTTATCTTGATGCTGCTGTATCTCTTCTTACAGGATATGCAAGTGGTCACGTTGCAGAACTTCCGTTATGGCTTACATTATCACCACTTGAAAAAACAATTCCATCCGGTCCACAGAGGGGCACTAAGAAAACATATTATATAGCCAATCTTGAATATCGTGGTGGGTACAGGGATCTCAAAGCCAATGTCCAGAAACTACTCGCTTCGAGGAACGGTGCTGATCCTGTAAAAGCTATGGAACGTTTGATGGAGGCTTCTTTGTCCTTACCCGAGACTCCAGACGAAATGAAGGACATCCAAGAAACTTTCTATCCGGAGGCTTAACGATGTCCTCCTCTTCCTCTTTTTTTGTAGAAGAACTGCCTCCAAAATCAATACCGCAGGAAAGGTATTACTCTACGCATAAACAATCATATGGACAGTCTGCGATAGGTTACATAAATTTCAAGTCAAAGTTTCCAGAATGCTTTGAAGATGGGCTTCAGTATTCTGTGTTCAATCCTCTCGACAAAGAAGAAGCAGAAGTCAACTGTATCGTGTGATCACATGACCGAGATTCGCCCATATCATCAGGGAGGTACACCCTCAGAACGTTGGAATTCGTTTCAGCTTGAATGTTCTATGAGGACAAAGCCTCCAAATACACATTCTCAAAAAACAGTTGATGAGGTTAAAAAACTTCTCCAGACAATTAATCCGGAAACGGGTTTTCTTTATGGTGGAAAGGAAGTTGCAAAAAAACTTGGAATTGGTAGATATTCCGTAACAAAAATTGACATGGGAATGAGGAGAGCCTCGAAAAAGGCTTAATCCTTTTTTTTTCTACGTAAAATATATATACTTCTTTTTTACACCGAGTCGCGGCACGTTCCGCATATCTCTTAACACAAATATTCTCGAAAAAAGCTTAATATCTCCTCAAAAAAGTACCGTTCTGTCTTTTCTACACAGACTCAATTCAAATACAGTGTGCGAAAAAAACATGATCGGGTGATTTTTATAAAATTTTACGGCTATTGATTCTCTAATGATATATTAGGAAACTTATTTATAAAAGAACTTAACAATAGAACCAATGTACAGAACATGTGTGAGCATGTTATTGTACCTCTTGTCGAATAAGATCTCATTGAGATCGAATTCGGTGGTTTAAATCCGTTAAGCTGGAGTGGTGTCCAGCGACGACTGAGGGAAAGAGTGGTGTCTTTCCCTCTCCTTCTTATCCGTTTTTCTTTGTTCGCATACAAGAGCCGTTTTTTCTCAGTCCCGCTTTATATATGCCCCGTTTTTCAGAAAAAGTGATACTGATCTTATATTACCAAGTTGTTCTTAATATATAAACTTTTTTTAAAATGCTGAATTATAAATATATTAAATGTGTTACTCTTTCTCCAAACCGAAATGCGATTTTTAAGTAATTGTTACCTGGAAGATGTTAAGAAGTCTTGGTGTTTGGGATGTCAAGGAAACACAGAAGCGTAAATTGATGTACGATGACAACGGAATTCCTTCAACAGAGGAATCTTGCATGGAAGGGAGATTGTCAAGAGCATAGAAAACAGCATTGTTAAGAATTTTCAAGCTAAATCAATCGTATCCAAAAAGATGGTTTACTGAATGCGAAATTAAGCATGTTTTTCCAACTACCTTGAAAGCACTTGTAGACAAAGGATTTCTTAATACCAAATTCTCAGAAGCTGACGATGAAGTGCAGTATTGGCAATATACGGGAAAGAAATTTTAACAATTTACTTTTTTTATTTACTTTATACGGCACAAGTTATTTATACTATGGTGCGTAATTACTTGGTATGGAACGTAAATCAAAAGAAATGCTTTTAGATTCTGGTAAAGAAATCGTAATTCCTTCTAGCGGGGGATTACTAAAATACCCTACTGACGCAGTGCTTACGGTTCAAGTGGGGAAACTGTCTGACGTTGAAGGAGTCTTTTCAAAAGTAAAGAAAGGTGCAGGATGTACGGCAATAATGATTGTGTTAAAGAAGGAGAGTGAATAAAAATATGGTAACTCTTAGAGAAGCAAGATCTTTAATAAAGGGTATAGATGGACTTTCGGTGAAGCAGGAAAAATACAGGATCATGATGTATTTTGGAGATTTCCCACATGAAGATGGGTCTAGCAAGTGGGATATAACGGCTCAACTTCCATACGCGATTCGAGAAGAGATCGAGAGATGGAGGAACGAAAATGAGCCTATACAATGATAAAATTGCATATGCGAAAGAAACTGGACAGTTGGATAAAATCAGAGATGAATTTGGAGAGGTAATTGCAGAAGTTCCACTCGGAAGATTCAGATATTCAAAGAGAAAAGAGAGGACTTTAGGAGAGTTCTAAAATGAAAAACGAGACATACTTTTTATACTGTTTAATATGGGCAGTATTTTTTTACGTTTTGTATCAAATGGATCTGCTAACGAATGCCGTTCTTGTGTATTCTCAGATATCATTCTTTGTTTTGTTGCATTTAATAAGGTGGAAAATAGACTCAAAAAAGGAGACTGTGTAAAATGTTAAACTGTAGATTAAATCCAAACGGTACTTACTCTTACATCTCTGCAAACTTCGATAAAGAAAATAAAATCATATCGTGGAATAAAAAGAAATGCAATTTTAAAATTGGCGATTTCTTTAGAGTTAAAGGTAAGAACGGTTACACTTCTGAAGTTGAAATAAAAGAGATACACGAAGATGGATTTGTAGAAACCATTGATTATTCGTCTTTCAGATGGAATTCAAATTCTACAAAAATGATGCATAAAAAAGGAAAGATGACTCACAGTGTAGTGATTTCCTCGTTTAATGCAGAAGATATGTTTTTCGATCTTCAGTGTAGAGATCAGAAGTTCCACAAGATTAAAAAGTTGTCTCCTAAATATCAGAAAATAAAAACTCATTGGGAAACAAATTGGTGATTTTTATGAACGAACTTTATAAAAAGATGATCCTCGCACTCCCATCTAATTTCTTTGAAAATTGGGAATGGAAAGCTGGAGATAAAGCATTCTCTCTAAAAAGGGAAAAAGAACTGATGGTAGTTGAGTTTGATGTATGGAGTGACCCCAGAATAATACACGCCAAATTCATTGGAGAAGTTGGTTATACCTATTTAGAGAATTTAGAAACGTTGCGACCTCTTCCAAATCAAAAACAACTTCAATCTCTCGCCATACGAAAAGAAAGTGATTCTTCGAATGTTTTTATACTGATAGAGTTCACTGCATATGTAAAAGAGAGAGGTTATAAATGGTACAAAAACAAGAGCATGGAATGTTTGTGGTTAGAATTCTTGATGGATACAAAACATCATTTTGATTGGAAGAAAGACAAATGGGTAAAGCGGGGCGAATAAGGATGACCTTTACTGAAATTAAAAAAGCATGGGATCAGTTCGATGGATATTCACATACATATCCACATACATATAATTCATTCGAGGCAAATTCTAACGAAATTAAATCATTCCTATATTTCCATCTTAATGAAAGGCTTGTTGAGAGTGTGGATACAAAATTACTTAGGCGTCGGGACGCTTTCTCATATTTCAGTGTTGCAAGATCCGTTATTGGTTTTGTGACTCCTACTTTAGAATGGGCTAGAGCAATGAAACAAGTCATCGGAGATAAAACAGTTCTTGAAGTAGGAGCCGGTACAGGACTTGTAGCAAAGTACCTCCATGAAGCTGGAGTCAATATAATATCAACGGATGATTATTCATGGCATAAAAAAGATAGTTTTCATTGGAAATCATATTATCCAGTTGAAAACCTTGATTTCAGGGGTGCTATTCGTAAATACAAAGCCGATTTTCTGCTTACATGTTGGGCAATGTACGAATCTCCGATGGCTAGGGAAGCTGCGGAACTTTTCACAGAATTGAATCCGGAAGGAAAGATCTTGTATATTGGAGAAGGAAGCGGTGGTTGTACTGCAAGTGATGATTTTTTTAACGGGATAGAAGTTCTCGATTACCTTGAAGATGCGAATACTGTTTATCCACAGTGGTTTGGATTGCATGATGAATGTTAGTTAGTTAAGTGGATAGGGATTAACGAGAAAGAGAGTTCGGAATAATTTAGTAGCGTCTAAGGCTAATCCCCGTCATTTTAATGGCGGGATACAGCCGTCAACTTCAATATAGTAACCTTTATTTAGGTAAAATGACTATATTATTTATTATGCCTAAAGTGAATCGTTATAGAATCTATCCAACAAAATCACAAGTTACAAAGCTTAACTCTACTTTGGAACTCTGTAGATGGGTCTATAATGAAACTCTAGCACTAAGAAAGAATGCATGGGAATCTGAACAGAAAAGAATCAGTTATTATGATTCTAAAAAGATGATTCCTATCTGGAAGAAAGATAAACCAGAATTGAAAACCGTTCATTCTCATACACTTCAAGATGTGACTATGCGCGTTGATCTTGCTTTTCAAGCTTTTTTCCGTAGAGTTAAAGCCGGAGAAAAAGCAGGATACCCCCGTTTTAAAGGTAAAGGTTGGTATGACAGTATTACCTACTTGCAATCTGGTTTTTCCTTAAATAGCAATATGTTAACTCTCTCCAAAATCGGAGATATAAAAATAAAATTGCATAGACCACTTGAAGGAAATATTAAACGCTTAACTATCAGGAAAACTTCAACTGGTAAATGGTTTGTTTCAATACTTACTGATGCTGAAACTTATCAACCACTTCAACCTTCTGATAAGTCAGTAGGTATTGATGTTGGAATCCTCTCCTTTGCTACATTATCGAATGGAACTTATGTTCCCAATCCTAGATTCTATATTCAAGAAGAAAAGGCACTTGCAAGAGCTAACAGAAAACTTTCTAAAGCCGAAAAAGGTACTCCTGAAAGACAGAAATGCCTTAAAACGTTGTGTAGAGCCTATGAAAGGATTGCTAACAAGAGAGAAGATTTTACTCAAAAATTCAGTAAAGAACTCATTAATAATTACGGTATAATCTGTTTTGAAGATCTTAACATTAAGAACATGACAAAAAATCACAATCTTGCAAAGCACATTCTTGATGCAGCTTGGAGTAAACTTGTAACTTATACTTCCTACAAAGCTGAAAATGCTGGTAGAAAAGTGGTTCTTGTTGATCCTAAGAATACCTCAAAAATGTGTTCAAGTTGTGGGATGTTGGTAGAAAAAGACCTATCAGAAAGAACTCATAACTGTCCTTTCTGTGGTCTGTCTATTGACCGTGATCTTAATGCTTCAATTAATATTCTCAGATTGGGATTACAATCTGACCGTAAAATCGGAAGATGCCCGTCACTTCAGTGATGGGAGTAGTCACTATCCTTCCTCTTTCAGTTTTTCATCTAATGCATCTGAAACAACTGCTGATGCGTTAAATTTCCATTCTCGCAAACCATACTAATATATCCGTACCTGGGATTCTTTCAGCAAAGCCCTTACTATTTGCTCCCGTTAAAATAGATTTACCAACATCAACGAGAGGAACAAGTTTTCTTATCAGTTCAATAAATTCAGGAGGCTCTATCCCATACACATGATCAAGTTCTAACCATATAATTTCATCATCCGTGTTATCGCTCATGTTTAGGATGTGTGCTGCAAGATCACAACAATCTTCTTCTGAAATTTCTACTTTATTTTCCATGTTACTCAATCTCCTTTCCTGTCCACTTATAAACTTTGATTCCAAAAGGATTCTCTGATTCGTCAATGAATCCTTTCTCTTTGAGCGCATCTATCGTGTGCATAGTTAAATTTGGTATTTCTGCCTGAATAAATGCAACATTTCGGTCTTTAGTCTCTTTCCATTCCATGAGTTGTTTAATCTGTTCTACAACTTTCTTTTGTTTTGGAGAAATATACATTACCTGATACCTCACTTAATGGTTTCATTGCTATACTGTTAAAGTACTTAATCACATAAGTACTTTATTGAAGATATTATCTTTAAAATAAAAACAGAACGTCATTGCATAGTTTTTACGATAAAAGCTGTGTGTATCAAGTACATTTACCGCTATTTTGAGTGAAATCTTAGCTTATGCTCATCAAATGAATAGGTTTAAATATTTGCTGTGTATTGTATAGTATAGCAAGAAGTTAGAATTGAGGGATTAAGTAAAGGAGAACATAAATATGAAGGATTATGAAATCACTGAAAAAATTGATCCACATAAAGGTGCAGGAATAGAATTTGAACACAACGGAAAACAGTGTATAACTCTACACCGAACTGAGATGGATGTAGGAGTTAGAATTACAACATACGCTGGAATAGTGGGTTACGCATCTCACTTTTATGCATCGTTTGAAGTTCCCTCGTTGTCATGTGTAGTAATTGATAGCGATGGGAAAGAGAAGTTTTGGACCAATATACAGCCACATGAATCTGATTCATATGTAATTGAAATAACTAAACAGGCAGATAAGCCGATTTACAGTGAAAACTTTGGGAAAAGAATAACGGAAGTTAAGAGAGGCGAAAGAACGCGGAGGTTTGATTCAGTCTATGAAGTAATAGAAGCAATAGAATCAAGTTTTAACAAGATTTTTGGAGAACCCTGGAAATTGTATATGTGTTACACGGATACGACCTGGGAGGAGTACAAAAAAGAACTGCTCGAAGATTACGGTTCAAAAACTGGTAAGGTGAGGATGTGAAATCTCCTTGCGAACATTTCAAAGACGGAAAATGTGATTATTTCTGTGATGATGATCACGGCTCTGATGTATACATAGATCATTGCCATTTACATAATGAAGCGATTTGCTATCTAAAACAGTGTCCACTTCATGAAGGCAATCCATATGAGACTGAGGACAAATGCCCAAAGTGTGAAACGAAGCTGGATTACTGTGGGGACACAATAAAGAATTCAGGATATTGGTATTGTCATAAATGCAATATTTATATCCAAGATCCGAATGGGTACGCAGATCTTAACAAGGTTATCTCTGAGTGTGGATTTGATTATGAACAGGCAGATGCCGAATTTAATGATGAACCGTATGAAGAGGTTGATATGTATAGTCCTGCTTGGGTGTATCAAGATATAGGGAAATGGTGAATAAGACTTGACAAAACCAGACTTAACCACAGAAGAACAAAAATGCCTGGAAAGGTTCCGAAAGCGGAAAGCAAGAGCAACACAACCTAAAGTTTACACTCCTAAATATCCAAAATCTTCTTTCACAAAAGATATGGATTCCCTTCATCTCTATGTGAAGGATATCCGAATCTTCACTGTAAAAGAATATGAAGTATTCAAAGACGTTATCCCTATGAAACGCCACAAGAGAGTCCTTGACATACTGCTTGTAACAGGAATGCGGTATATTGAGATGTTACGACTCTACGAAAACAAAGAATGGTACAACGAGAAGAAGAACTTAATTCACCTTCCAGAGGAAGCTCAGAGAAAGCACAAGAGGAAACAAGTTGAAAGGACTATACATCCACTACCGTCTATGTTTGGAGAGGTCTTAAACGCCTTCTGGATGGATAAGAAACCTCCGTTAGAATCTACATGGAACAAGAATCTTCAGAGATGGTCTGTAGATGCAGGTATAAGTCCTTATGGAGTCTCAGCAAAGACCACAAGGAAAACTATTGAATCATGGATGATTGCAGGAGGTATAACAGAATCAACCTGTTGCATTCGACAAGGGCATGATGCTCTTACTTCGATGAAACACTATCAAGGATTGGCTTTCTCAGATGATGAAGTAAGGGACATTAAGAGACAATTAACATCATGGGGTTTCAGGTTGGTGGAAAAATAAATGATTGAGATGACTAATACCATAAATGGAGTGCAGTACCTCCAAGAAGATGGCATATTATATATCAGTCACACTGGAAATTGTTATCGTCGTGCGTCTTATTCTGAAATATGTGAATATTATAAGCTGCTCAAGAGTCCGAATCTTTGAGAATGTAAAGCGGAGTTAACCACCATGCCAACACCACAGCCAACACTTGAAAAAATACACTTCCTTATGTATCCTGAAGATAAAGATGAAGTTTTGAAACTTAGATCTCAAAAGAAACCTCTACTCTGCCATATTCCACTTAGAACCTGCCATGTATGGAGTAATAGCAGGAATGGAATTTCATATTGTGTAAAATGCGGGAGAGTAGATTTCTACGTAGGGCTTACAGGAATTATAAGGTATATGGAAGAAAGAGAGGAATTAAAATGAACCCGACCACAATAACAGACTCCGAAGATGCATCTCTTGAAAAAGAACTACTGCAAACAAAACAAAAACTGCTTGCAATGTCTCAGGAAGAACAGGAAGCGAGGCTTGTAAGATTATTACACGCCTGCATGTTCACTGAAGACTCCATTAATAAAGAAACAAGAACACGGATCTACGCCGAGGCGAGTATGTGGTATGCAATGCTTGTTATGACGGGGAAAATCGAGTAATAATGCCTGAACTTCCAGAAGAAGAACTTGAATTCTGCAAGACGATGCGATACAGCGATAAAATTGACAAATTAGAGAAAAGAAAGGAGAATGAAACTATGGAATTCTTAGAAGGCAACATACCAATAGAATATGTATCTGTAGGAAACATGAACCGCTTAGTGAAAACTGCAATAAAACAGTATAAACAGAATGGAGACACAGGATTGATGTATCATTCAAAAACTGGAAAGGTAGCTAAAAGGGACAGTATGTTGGTATCTAGCTTCCAATACTGGCATTTCCTGACAAGTTCAATGTATCCAATGTATCGAGAAGGAAAGTATATAGGCGACTCGATAGATAATCTCGGAAGGTGGTAAAACAATGGACGATACTCCGATAGATTGCCCCGCGTGTCATTATAACACATGGAGGCTAGCAAAGTACGAGTATGGAGATGGTGCAGAAGGTCTAAGGGTTACTTGTACTGTATGCGGAAAAGTAGATAATGTTACACATGAGGATAGTAAGGTTAAGATTGTTTGGGAATTAATTGAGGACGATGGAAGACATTAAAGGAGAGGTATCCTGAAGTAAAGTAACGTTTTTAAGCAAGTTCGTTCATCCTCTAATACGGAGGTGAAACTGATTAACGCGCCAAAATTCGTTCTTGATGTTTTCATTATGTATCACAATTTTACATAGCAGATGATGAATGTACCAGATGCCATATGAGGGACAAATTCAGAGAAATAAGAGATAACGAGGAATGAAACATGCAAAAATCTTTCAATATACCGGAATCGTATATATTTCCGGAACAGCGTTTGGAAAAAATAGATTTGTATACAAAAGCCATCAACTCAATTAAATCAAGACGTGCTGAAATGGAAATAGTTCTTGCTAATTCTGTAATCGCTAACAATGATGTCAATGTAACTATTGCTGCTCTTGAAACACTTGACATGCTGGATAGAGCATGGGACAGAATATCAGATGCAAAATATAAATTAACATGAATTCAGGAGATAAAGAAATGAATAAATCTGATATGTATCAAATAATCGAAAAAACAGTAGATGGTATCATGAGTGAAGCATATCAAAAACTCTCAAATAATGCCTGCACATTTGAACTAAAAGATTTCGATTTTCAAGGAGAAACAATAAAGTTAAAAGCCCCTCTCAAACTAACGAAATCAGAATACGGAGAGTTTGTAGCCCTGTCAAATGATGAATTTGAATTATACGGCACAGGAAAAGACGAGCCGGAAGCTCTTGAGATGGTCAGAGATCTTTTTGCAAGGAGATACAAAGAAGCTAAGAAAATAATGGAGATGGTAAGGTGATTGATCTTGAGGAGTTAAACAAAGAATGGAAAGAACTTGACTCTAAAGAAGCAGAACTAAACGAAGAACTGTCAAAATTGAATAAAAAAATATACGAAATCCGCGAGAAAAAGAATGAGTTATGGCATAAAGCTACGTGCTGCACTGATTACGTTTTTTATGTTGACGAATGGGTAAAACAAGAAGACGTGAGAGAAAATAAACTGCTCACTCTTACAAGAGAACAGATGGGAGATTTCCCGAAGTTCATAAGAATGTCTGAAGAAGAACTTCGCAAACTTGAAACAAATGAAATTCTTGTCAATTTCGTTCTTGAGGTTAGAAGGGCAGGGAAAGATAATAATCACAGAATGCAGAGGATATTAATGGATGAATTGAAACAGGCACACGACTTCTTTTTTACACCTGTTATACGGAGGGAAAATTATGACGGTTATTGGGATTGAAGAAGACTTCCCAGAAGAACTATTAACAACGGACACAGAGTTTCAGTGTGTGTATCCAATAGCTCATCAAGCGCACAGAATTAAGAAATCAAGTTCACTTCACTAAACTTTTTTTGCATAATTTCGTTGTTGCAGATACCTTCGCTATATAGTCCTCTGCTTCTTTTTTTACTTTTCCAAAGTCCAGCCTTGTATGAAATTTTCCTCTATCAATCATATGCTGAACCCTCTTGACATAAAAATATCCAAGGATAGAAGCACCATTAATCTCTTCAGATGGTATTTTTACATAAACATAATCTCCGAGTTTCGCCTGGGGAGTCCCTATTAACAATACCTGCCCCGAAGTTTCTGGATCTTTTTCAGAGCTTAGTAACCCTGTTGCTACCGAATCACATAAACTATTCGATTTGATCCAGGGGTAAGTATCTACAGTGCTCCTCCTTCCGTATAGTGCCAATAGTGCAGCATCTACGGCAGATCCTTTATATTGTAATCCTCCGTCTGATGTAGCTCCATAAACTCTGTGAAAAGTAAATACACCTTCTCCTTCTACATCAAAATCGGCAGCTATAAGCCTCCGAGTTCCTTCTATAACCTTGTACGATTTTACAGGAGTAGCTGTAAAAGATCCTGCTGTAACAAATTGTCTCCAGGAAACATATCTGGTACTCAGATTTTTACTACTATCATAAGTAGGGATTACCTCAAAAATCCACTTTCCCCCGCTATTTGTCTCCATGTCGCCTATAAGGTCCGACAAGTACATCTGGTCTGCATTTGAATCATAAGTCGGGAAACTCACTCCGGTTGAAGCTCTCGAATCTAAATATGTTAATCTATTGAAATATCTAGAGAAATAGGATAATAGAATTTTTGCGTCTGTAGATGTTGTATATTCTTTTGCCTCTGAGATCAGATCAGTTTTAAGTTCTGCTTCGTGTCCAACGGCATAAATTTTTAACTGGTTTCCTGTTCCAAATTCAGATGAAAGGTTTTCTATCCTCCCATGAAACAGATCTTGCCATACTGTTTTTTCGTTTTTATCCATTTTTACGGAGACTTGCAACCTGATTATATCGTCAAAATTTATTGGGGAAGCATATCCGGAACTGGAAGGAGAATTATTCGAGACTACGTTTATTTCTGCTCCGGAAACCGAAAACGGATAACTCTGCTGAGTAGATGCAGAGATAACCTGTGGGTAATATTTTGCATGGGTAGAAGGTTTTTCAACCACTAGCCGGATGTTCACTATTCGGATCATGTTATCACGTCGCAGGGTCTAAATCTCTGTACCTTAAAGTTGCAATCAATGACGATTTTCCGGAAACCTGAATTCCTATCGTATTCGCCTTTTTCGTAGCATAAATTTTAAACCGTTCAGCGTCAATCGTTGAGAGTGCAGCAGAAAGTTTCAATTTCCCAAATTCACAGCTATTTCCAGTATCAGGAGCGATCTTCACATAAAATGCAGTTTTGTTAGCCAGTTCCAAACTATTTTCATTTTCCAGCAGTCTGTTTATTTCCGCTCCGGTGGTTTCTGCTGTTTGATTACCATCGATGGCGTAATATGTGCCACTGAGCGTTTCAGCAATTGATATTTGGGGAGCACCTGAAAAAACGTAGGCTTTCAGGTACGGAACACCTGTTACCGGATATTTACATGGCATAGCGAATGTTATATACCCGCCTGAAGCGATAACAATAGACTTGTTTGTGGAATTGTATGTAACCCCTGAAGATGCAGCAAGCGTAATTGTATAATTTGAATCAAGGAAATCTTCTGCATAGGTAAGGCTACCGCTTCCATCGGAGTTTATCTCCATCCTGTATTTTGGAAGAAGCGTGTCACAGCAATCCATTACCTGAGTTGTATCTGCCGTGTTCCACATGTAGACATTGCTTGATGTCACCACGCCCGCAGTCATTTCCGTTATCTTGTATCCTATTTCAGTAGCAACTGCCTTATAGCTCGCTGAACCGGATCTCATATAATACCTGAACGTTAGGGGCTGCCCTGTAGCTGATTCCTTCGAGATTACTGCCGATTTTGAAACAAAGGAATTAGAAGAAGTAGTCCACTCTGCCAGGGTAACCTCAGCCCCGGTTCCAGTCTTCATAGTAACTTTCATATATGTTACCGTGCCGGAGTGCTCGTTTCTTAATTTCGCATGGATTTCTTCAATTCTGTATATTGCTCCATCTGAGAGGGCGGGCAGAACATGAATAGGTGCAGCAGAGGCAGTATAAGAAGTCGATTTGGTGGTGTATGTATTTCCCAC
>Ga0265294_10000817_pt1 | contig 42458 bp, 59 predicted proteins | sample MunlanPumphouse3_FD_192504 | JGI IMG/M metagenome (GOLD analysis project Ga0265294, IMG submission 192504) | Groundwater microbial communities from a municipal landfill in Southern Ontario, Canada - Pumphouse #3 | ecosystem: Environmental > Aquatic > Deep subsurface > Groundwater | place... | reverse complement strand
CGTTTGCTCTTGTTCTGGCCGATGCCGTGTCGATTGCCGGCGCTGGCCTTGGGGCTTCCCTTTCCTGTAAACCTCTTTAGGGGGTTTGGGGGATTTCCCCCACGCAAACTTTAGGGATTTGGGATAAGCCCTCGCCATTGTCGGCGGTAACTACAACAATGGTTCGCTTGACGGTGCGTTTGCTCTTAATCTGAACAATGCCGTGTCGAATGCCAACGCTAACATTGGGGCTTCCCATTCTTTATTTCTTAAATATATCCCATTTCCCTTACCGCTTGGTAAAAATAAAACCGAAAAAGAGGCACGGGCAAGTAGCATAGTTGAAAGTCTGTGAGGTACTAAAGAAAGATGAAATCTTATAATCATTTATTTGAAAAAGTAGTAGAAAAAGATAATATAACGACAGCCATATATAAATCGTCAAAAAGAAAACGTAAAAGGGTAGATGTTAAAAGAGTTTTTGAAAATACTGAAAAGTATATTAAAAAAATTCAAACACTCCTTACGGATCAAACATATAGAATACAACCGCATAACGCAATAAAAATATATGACGGAAGTTCTCACAAGGCAAGGTTAATCGTGCAGCCGAAGTATATTTTTGAGCAAATTATACAACACGCAGTAATACAAGTGCTTGAACCTATATTTATGAAGGGTATGTATGAATATTCTTGCGGCTCTATTCCAAAGCGTGGCTGCCATTACGGTAAAAAACATATAGAAAAATTCATTAAGTTAAACAATAATTCAGAAATAAAATACTGTCTGAAATTAGACATACGCCATTATTACCAAAGTATAGACGTTGACATTTTGAAGGATAAGTTAAGAAAAATAATACACGACGATAAAATGATTTATGTTCTTGATTTAATACTTAACTCAAACAAAGCTATATTCAACGGCGAAGAAGTAAATATGGGCTTGCCGATAGGCTTTTATACTTCCCAATGGCTCGCAAATTTTTTTCTTCAAGGATTCGATCACTTTGTAAAAGAAAAATTACACGCTAAATGCTATGTAAGATATGTAGATGATATTGTTCTATTTGGCAATAACAAGAAAAAACTTCATAAAGATTTTGAAGAAATTAAGAAATATCTTGAAAGTTTAAATCTTGAAATAAAAGATAACTGGCAAGTTTTCAAGTTTGACTATATCGGAAAAGACGGTAAACGAAAAGGAAGACCTCTTGATTTTATGGGGTTTAAATTTTACAGGGATAAAACAACATTAAGACGCTCTATTATGCTGAAAGCTACGAGAAAAGCAAAGAAAATAAGTAAAAAAACGTCTTTAACGTGGTATGACGCAAGCCAAATGTTAAGCTATGCTGGCTGGTTTAAGCACACAGACACTTATAATGTTTATCAAAAACACATAAAACCTTACGTAAGTATAAAAAATTGTAGAAGGATTTTAAGCAGTAGGCAACAGAAAATAAATAAGGAGTACAAAAATGAAAATTAACTATGTTGAAAGCAAATCAAAAAACGAACCTGAAAAAATTGATACGGATTCTTCACCGAATTATGTTTTTATTAGGGAGTGTATTAAGGAAACAGAAGACGGATATTTTGAATATCAAGAAGCCATTATGTCAAAAGATGAATACTTATATGCAACTTGTAATAATATAGATTTTAGTTATCCGCAAGTGCATTACGAGCAAAAATTAAATGATCCGGTTGTTTATCCCGTTACGGGCTTTTCTTATAAACCGACTTATGCTGCTAGTTTTTATGCTGATCTAATAGCAAAAGGTATGGCGTTTCCTGAAGTGTTCCCTATAAAAATTTACGACGTAACACACAAAGAAGAAAACGCAGTATCAATGACGATAACTGAATTAACGCAGCTTGCAATGTTTTTGGCAGCAAAACAAGAGCAGTATTTCCAAGAAATGCAAGCAGAAAAAGCAATAGATTAAAAAAATATGGTTGGGTTGGTAGGGTATTTCGGGCAGGGCATTTTTTAAATGCAAGAAGGAGGCTTTATGAAGCTATTTAAAAGAACACAAAAAATCATTATTAAACTTGATGATTTTAGAGAAGAAAAACTTGAAACATTTATCGCTAATAGATTTAAGCAATATGACGAGTTAGAAAACGCAGACGAAATCAGGACTAAATTAAATTATACAATTATGGACACAATGCAAGCATTGACGACGCAATATGGTTCAGCGGCTATCACTCCTGAAATTAAATCTAAAATAAATAAAGTTGTGTTGAAAATCGAAAAAGCGGCTAACAAAAAGATACAGGATCAATTAAACAAAAAATCAAAAAGTTATGTGGCAAGACACAATGAACAAGTTTCTAATTAGTGTTGCGATAATCACTTTTTTATCGGTCTTTCATAATGACAGATATTCTTTTGTTGTTTATCCTTCGAGCGTTCAAGGTGGAATACAGTTTAAATTTATATGGAGGTTTTGAAATGTATTTACAAGTTGCACCAAACATAAAAAATTATATAACTTGGTTCAAGGATGATAGGCTAAAAATCGAGTTTAGCGGCGAGCCAAAATGGGATACGTTAAAATATCCTCCTTTGCTTGAAAATCCGACAAAAGAACAGTTAAAAGAACACAACGACAAAATTAAAGACATAGACGAAAAGCCTTATATTTGCTTAAAAGATTTATGGGTAAGGATAACTTATGAAGGCGTAGTAAGCCATTTCTTTATTCACAAGGGCTATCGCTGGAACGGGGCAAATATTCCTCGTGGCTGCTGGTATTTAATCGGCAATCCTGACGATCCAAAATTCAGGCTTGCAAGTATGCTGCACGATTGGCTATGTGAAAACCACAACGACGCAAGAAATGACCGTTATTTATCAACGCTTATACTTTGCTCATTGTGTAAGGTTTCAGGGGTTCAGGAGTGGCGAATATCGTTAATGTTTCACGCAGTAGATAATTACCAAAAAGTTTTTGGTAGAGATTTGAAAGGGGATAAGTGGGGGAAATGATGTCAATAGTAGCAGCAATTATAGCAATTATAGTATCGGTTATAGGTCTAATCGTTCAAATAGTAGCAGTAGGTATTTATATTGGGAAGTTAGAAGGCTTTAAAGTCCTTGTTGACTTTAGGTTTCAAACACTTGAAAAAAAGCAGGACAAGCACAACAGCTTGATAGAACGGACATATCAATTAGAAAAAGTGGCAGAAGTCCACGACGAACAAATAAAGGTCGCAAATCATAGAATTGAAGATCTTGAAAAGGAGGATTAAATATGTTGAATTTTAAAATTAGTGAGTTAATACACTCCGACACGGCAATAAGCCATAACATTAACAATATGCCCGACATAAATTCGTTAGATTGCTTGGTAGATCTTATATTTTATGTCTTGCAGCCTTTAAGAGAAAAAGTGGGCAAAGTAATTAATATAACAAGCGGCTTCAGAAACGCACAAGTTAATAAACTTGTTGGCGGGGCAGTGGATGAAAAAGGGCAGCCAAAATCGCAACACTGCAAAGGTCAAGCAGCAGACTTTACAATCAAAGGAATGTCAGTACAAGCGGCAATAGAATTTATTAAAAAATCGGGCATAGAATACGATCAGCTTATAAATGAATATGACAAGTGGGTTCATATATCTTTTGTTAAAGGCAAAAACCGTAAACAATACTTTAAGTTATAATCTCTCTCTAATTCCTCTCTATGTACGCAACCGGCACTCGCTCAAAAGGCGGGTGCTTTTTTATGCTGCAAGCTGAAGATCTACCAACAAATCTGAAGTGAATCTGTCTTTAAGCTGCTTTATAAAAAGTTCTAACATAGACCGGTCAACTCCAGCTTTTTTAGCGGTTTCGCTTTCTTGAAAAACTTTTACAACGTTAAATAATTTTTTGTTTGCGTATTCCTGTAAGAACTCAATTTGTGCAGGTATTGAAAACCCTTTTTCTTGCTCCTTAGAGGAAACACGGGCATAAATAACAACTTGCTTCATAAAATATATCCTATCATAAAATTGAATGAATGAATAACTATTGTGCAAACTCTATAAGATTTATAAACTTTGCAAGATCCGACACAAGTTCTTCTTTGCTCACCTCTTTGCGTTCTTTGGGAGGCAGCAATATTAATTTAAGTTCTTTTCGTTCTTGTCTATTCTTCATTTTTCCTCTATTTCAAACAATATTGTTATTATCTGCTTTCTCAATTTGTCATAAACTATTCTGTATTTTTTGCCGTTGTATTCAGTTCTAAAAACGGTACGGCGGTTGCTCTGACGCTCTACAAACTCCAATTCTGCATTTTGGATTTTTCTTACTAATTCCTGTTCGTCGAGCAACACTCCGACACGTTCAAGAGAGCGTTTGAAAAAATGTTTTTTTACTGACTTTTTCTTGCTCCCCATAATTTACACCTCAAAGTTAAATTCAAAGAATTTACGGCTTGCTAAGTAGTCGCAAAGATGTACAAAAGATTGAATCTTACTTGTAGGCTTCGGCATTATTTCTTCTTTCGACTTATAGCCGGTATTCCACTGCCCCATATGAGTTAATACAAGATCAGACAAAACATAAGCCAATTCGCTTCCTTCAAGTTCATTCATAATGAAATTTGACATTATAATCGGGTGATCTGCTCTTACGTAAGGTTCGTGGTTTTCGCCGTGTTTTAAACCGTCGTGAAGCAATAAAGCAGCTATTATGTGGTCTTTTTCCTCTGACAGCCCTTTAAACATTTCAAGATTAAGAAGGTCATTTGCTATCCTTACGGCAGCTTGTGTGTGCCTTATTAAGCCGCCCTCGCCTTGTGCATAGTTCGGATGATGTTTGCCGGTACTTGAAGCCCCGACACTAAAAAAATAATCGGGTAATTTCCCGATTAATTCTTTGATTTTCTCTTTTACTTCTTCACTTTTTATAAAAGATAATTCCCTTTTAAATATTTCTAACTTGTCCATTATTTAAACCTCTTTCTTTTACATAAATCATTTTGTGTACTTCTGCTTCCGCAACTACTTTTAAAACCAAAACTCTTTCTTGTGCTAATTCTGCAACTTTCTTGCAGTCCGCTAAAGCCTCTTTGTAGTTATCATATAATTTTCTTGGTTTATCTTTGTTTGGATTGAAAACATAGTAGCTGCCGCCTTCTTCTACTTCGCATTTTTTGGCTTCCTGTTCGCAGTTAGGCTTCCAAACTGAAGATTTTTTAGAATCTTCAATCATTTCTTTTGTTTCCGGTGAAAAATCGCCACTTACAAAATCGGGATAATCAAGAAAATCATTGCTAAAAATCCTATCCCTTAAGGTTTTACGCCCTGCTGCTCTGCCGCCATTGACAATAAATATACGGTCTTTTCTCTTTCGGTCTTCCATTTCTAAGGTTATGAGATCGAAAAGTTTTTGTAAATTTTCATCTGAAAGGCTTTTTAACATCATTTCATCTTCCCACCTGATACGCTTTTCAATCGTTCGTATAGCTAAGTTGTCGCTATCAAACCTGACTACGCCTTCACCCTGTTTTGTCGCTTCTGTGTAACCTAAATAGATGTCTTGAAATCCTCCCAAATAATTTTCGTTCTTCATACTTGCTCCTTCACTTTCACTGTGAAAACAAAAAACTTGTGCAATTTAATACACAAGTCTTTATTTTCTATCGTCATTTCTATAACTCTATTTCCGAATCATAAAACCAATTTGTATTTTGTTCACCGTTAAAATAATACCTGACTTGTAGTTCTGCACCTTTGTAAGATACTGTCAAAGATGTTATTACTCCTTCTAAGTCTTCTAAAGGCTTAATTTTGCACTTTTTAAAGATAAGTTCCCTTAAATCAGTTTCTATTTTCATTGTTCCTCCTAACTCTTTTCTGCAAATTTATTGAATAACTTTGTTATGTGTTTGTTTGCTGATTCTATTGATTTGTAAACTCCTTCTCCGACTTTTCGGTCATTATATGAGCCACCAATAAAAAATATATTTTCTTCGTCAATTTTATTTTTTAAATAATTATTCATACCTGATGTACCACGCCCCATATCGCTATTTCTGCCCCTTAATTCGTCTGTTGCTATCCAGCTTAACTGCCTGAAAAACTGCGGCGAACACATAAGGGCAACCGTAGCCACCGAAAGAGTTGTACTGTCAAATTTTGTTATTATCATTGTTTGAAGATCTCTTTGAATGTTAAAATCAACAAACGCCAAATCAATAATGTATTTTTTGTGAAGAAGCGTATTGATTAAATTTGTTATCGCTATGCCTCTATTTTGTATTTCTTTTGCAGAAATGCCCCAATAAAAAGTAATATCAACAAATATTTTAATTGTTGGCGTAGAAGTCGGCGATCCTCCGTTTATACAACATTCAGGTACGCCCGATACAACGCTTCCCATATCGTAAGCAAACCCTTCAGAATCCATAAATAATTCGTCGTTACAGTCCGCTTCTTGCTTTACCTCGCTTATGTTGTCAAGAAAGTAATTTGTATAGCCTTGTAACCCATAATCCATAGCGTAAATTGTTTCACTAAGGTTAGTTTCGCCGAAAAAATCAGACCGTTTGGTCTGACCTTCTCGGATTTCTCTTATAACTGACCATTTATTATCATTTATAGCTTTTTCAACATATTCTCGCTGCTCAAATAAGTTATCAAATTCAATACATCTTACTTTATCGAAGCTGTATTGTGCTATCATTTTTTACCCTCCAATACTATTTTTGTTTCTTCCCCCCTGAATATAACAGTTACAGCCAAATTAAAATCACCGTTATAATTACTGTTGTTATACTTCAGTTCACCTATAAAGGCTTCTATGTCTGAAAGGTCGCTATCTCTTGTAAACTTTCTCAATGACTGGTTTAGATATAAAGTTTTTTCAGTTAAATAGGGTGAATAACCCTCGCTTATCTTTATATTAAATTCACCTACGTAAAACTTTACTTCAGGAAAAGTGGTGGAAACGTTGTAACGTTCTTCGTCGAAATTAATATAAACATTCTTCTTAGCTGCTTTTCTAGCCTTTTTAATATCTGAAGAACTATCACAGCATAAAGAAAGATCAACGCTTTCAAGTAGCTTTGTTTGAATATCCTTATTTACTCCCTTAAATATAACCATTTCTAATACTTCGCTTATATCAAAGCCGGCTTCTAATAAGTCTGCACCGTCTATCGAAGCACGAGGCGATACAATGGTTTTTATTCCTTGCTTTTCTGCATTGGATCTTATTTTGTTGATTATACCGATCCAAGAATCATTATTTGTTAATGCTTTTTCTAAATTTGTATCGTAATCAACATTTACAATAATAAACCTATCTAATGTCGCTGCGTCAAGCCTATTACGCCCGACATAATCAGTATTGCCGCCTTTCCCGTAAGTATTACAAGCACACAGACAAATAAAATCTTTGTGTTTTTCAACTATTTTGTCAGGGAATGAGCAATGCCCGTTAGCAAGTAAACTGTTTAAGATCGTAACAACTCCGGCGTGAGTTGCGTCAAATTCATCCAGTAATAAAACGCCCCCTTTTTCGTATGCTTCCCTAATTGGAGTAGTTACATAGTTTCCGTGAGCATTTATAAACCCTAATAAGTCAGATTTTGTAGTCTGTAAACCTACTGACATTGGGTAAAATTGCAACTTTAGGGCTTCTGCAACAGAGCCCACTAAGTGAGTTTTTCCACCTCCAGCAGCACCTACCAGCATTATATTTTTTTCTTTTCGCTTTGCTGAAGATAAAATTTTGACAATTTGCGAAAATGCTTTATGTACTAATTTTTTGTCCGGTACTTCAACACTTCCTAAATTTACAACAAGGGGTACATCTCTGTTTATGTACTCTTCTATTTGTTTTATATTGTCTAAGGCTGCTGCCTTCACCCCGTCTATTTTTGCTTCAAGTGATGTCGTTATATTCTCTATTTTAGTTTCTACGTTTTCTTGTAGCTTTTTTACGCTGTCTTCAATATAAAAACTTAATAGCTGATCTCTTACTTCTTCTTTTCCTACCATTTTTTTACTCCTCAAAAATTCCTTCTACTTCTTTAATTAATGCTTTATAAGACTGATAACAGCCTTCTTCTGTTTTCTCTCTATTGTAGGCTTCCAGTTCGTTTTCATAGAATAATAAACTACGATCATAAGCCGCCTTTTCTCTTTTGCTGTATATTTCAAAAGTTGTGTCTATTTCAGCTTGTAAAGATTCTGTGTTAAAGTAATCTTTTAAAATTTCCAGTTGTTCTTTTGCATATTCAAGAATTGCATTGAACATATCTGAATTATTCTTTTTGTTTTTGATAAGCTGATTAACTTTCTTTAAAACCTCTTTATACTTAACTTTTGCGGCTTCTCTCTTTTTGATTTCCTCTTTGCATTGTTCCTTGTTTTCTTCGAATCTTTTTAAAAGTAATTCTTCTGTCGGTAAAGTCGGTTTCTTTGGTTCTTCTGAAGTAACTTCAAGGGCTTTTAAAATTTCTTCCCTTGTCATAAATTCTTCCATTTTCTCTAGTACATACGTTAATCCTGTGTGCATTCTGTTTCCTCCTCTTTTTCTACTCCCAATATGCTTAAAGCTTCCTCTAAGCCTCTATCTATACAAATACTGATTACTTGCTTTATCGGGCAATAATCCGATATTTGACAATACCCGCTTCTAGTGCAATTTGTTTGCTGATCTTTGAAGCAAGGGCAATTTTTAACTTTGTATTTCATATCCCCTCCTTGATTAGTTCAGGCGTTTCCATAATTTCCATAAGTATTTTTGTGGCTGGGTGTGTTTTAGCTATTCCCCGCATTGGTGGAATTTTCATAGCTTCTTCTAATCTTTCCTTAACGCTCATATTTTTTATTTTTTGTTGGTTATTCATTGCTCAATCCTTTCCCCTAATTCTATTGCCCAAACTCCGTCGCTTATATTTAAATCGTTTGGTAGCCCTTGTTCAAGGTAAATTCCATTTACCTTAAAAATCATTGTTTCGGGATTTTTTGTATAACCTCGTTGAAATTTTACAAGATCATATTTTTTATATCCAAGTCGCTTGTTCCAGTATGGCTTTGCTTCCCTGTATTCTTTTGTCTTTTCGCCTGATTTAATCTTGTCAAACCACTTGAAGGTTAAAACCAAGTTTAATGTCTTCATCATTCCTCCTGCCTCTTAAACAAATCGCATATATGCCCCTTTTTTATGTCTGTTGCTTCCCCTCTTGAAAATCCGATATAAGGGCATTTCCTGCATTTAAAATACTGTATGTATGTTATCTGTTTTCCTGTTGCTGGGTGCTTGTAGCTTTCTTCCCTTGTGTAAGTGGTATGGACGCAATCTTTGCAAGTTTCTTTAGTTGCTGACTTCCTGAAGTTTATTTGCTGCTTTATCCTTTGAATATCGCTGCGTGGTTTCTGCACTTCTTTAACTTCCGGCATATCGTCGCTTAACCTTAATTGACCTTCCATACTGCCTCCTACTTTATTTGCGTTCTGTTCCAAAAATATATAATTACCGTTCCTGAATTGTTGCCGCTTTTAGGCTTGCCAGTATCAGGATCTATAAAAGAAATTCTTTGCCTTAATACCTCGTAGTGAAATTTCCCCTCGACGTAATCGTGCCAAGCGTTTGTACTCATTCCAAGAATAGGTAAAACCATTACACAAAGCGGACAATTACCGCTTAAAACTTCGTCGTGTGCTTTCTTAATCCATTCCGATTTTTGCGAGAAAGGCGGGTTACAATAAGCCCGTTCTACCCCCCCCCACGAGGCTTTCAGGGCGTCTTGCCCTAAGTCATAGCAAAAACCTTTTTCACATAGCTTGTTGAAGGTGCAGCAAGCTATATCGTGCGTAAAATTAAATATTTTGTTTAATTGATCGAAAATATATTTAGGGGTTTGGAAATTGTCGTTTCCCTTCCCCTTCTGATTCATCTTCATACTTCCTCGCTTCCTTTAATACTCGCTATGCTTTCGGTTAAAAACTAGATCCCAGCGTGATATTTTGTACTCTTTCAAAAATTCTTCATCACTCAAATTTTTAATAGCCTGATTATGTATTTGCTCGTGCAATTCTATTGGCACTAAAATTAGTTTTTGCTTAATGCCTCTTTCGTCGTACCAGCTTTGATTTTTGTAGTAGTCCTTAATAAAGTGGTGCAAGTTATATTCATAGTGGTTATAATTTGCGGTAGATTTTATCCAATCAACCCTTATAAGTTTTCCGCTATCAGTAAGCGTAAAAATAGGATATTTTTTAATATCCTCATTCATTGTCGGTTTTTTCTTCATAAAATCCCTTTCTAGTTGGTCTAAGTACCACCTTATGTCGTAAATTTCACTTTCTGTTATTCCGTAAGTACGTTTCAAGAAACGAAGTCTTATTATTAAATCCCTTATTTCCTTATGCGGACTTAAAGAGAGTTCGTTGTACATTTTCACCTACTTTTGGAGTTAAGATATAATCAACCCAGTTTGTTTTGTCGCCATATCTATTACAGCCGGCTTTTGCTTCCGTTGTGATCTCGTAAATATCTTCTATTAGTAATTTCTTTTTAATATCCCTTATGACAGAAGGAGCGTGTCTTATGCCGTAAAGTAAATGACATTGCATATTTGTAATTCTGCCGTGTTCCATAAGGTGATTTAAGACTATTTCTGCTTGCGTCAATCCTGTTGAATTTTCTATGCCTTCGTTTGTTATGTAAGGCTTTATTTGTTCAAACAATTCAGGCGGCAGCTTGTCTTCTAAGTAACCTATTACGTTAAACATATAGTATTCTTGCTTATTCATTATTTATCCCCCCTTTTAAGCCTGTAATCATCCCCATTAAGTCTAATTAAATAAAAGTCTTCAGAAATACGGCTAATAATTGCCTTGCCCTTATCGCCGTAGTTTTTCGCCATATCTTGCATAGACTTTTCGGTAGTTATAACAGTAGGCTTCATTTGCTCGTATCGCTTGTTTATAATTGCGTAAATCGTTTCGCAAACCCAATCCGTGCCTTTTTCCTTACCTAAATCATCAATTATAAGAAGTTCAATGTTTGTATATTTTTTGATGTCGAAATTTTCTTTAATCTCTGCAATCATTGAAATTACATTAATAAACTTGGCTGGTATTCCTCTTTGCATTACATCTTGTGCAATCGCACAAGCTAAATGCGTTTTTCCAGTGCCTACGTGGTCTGTTCCTTCGATTATTAAGTTAGTTCCTTTGTCTAAGTAGTCCTTTATGTTTTCGGCGTACTCTTGGGCTTTCTTTTTGGCTGTATTTGTTATTCCGTCATAACATTTGAAGTTATCGAAAGTCCTTAAAGAAAATCTTTTATCAATCTTCGAATTTTTTAATAAGCCTTCAGCCCTCTTTTTTAGAAATAGACTTTTGCAAAAGGCGTCAACTTTTTTCACGTCGCCTGTTTCCTCAAAGGTTTTTTCTGCTTGATCTCTCATTTCGTAATTGTCGTAAATAAGCCTGAAATTTTCTGATTCTACGTATAAATCACTCATATTAACTCCTACTCAAACTCATATAAAAATCGTCTGTTTTACTTTCTTCAGCTTCTTTCGGTTGTTCAGGCTTTTTAGATGTGCCACAAGCATTAAATACCCACCGTCTAAGAGTTAAATTATCGTCTTTGGTTTTGTAATTCTTCTCTTTTTTGTATGACGATAGGTATTTAATAGCCTTATTAGTGGCTTCCTCCCCATACTCCTTGTGCAGCCTTTCTACTTCTGCTGCCGTTAGTTTTACGTTCCCATACTCCCCGTAAGTGTCCTTCTTGATTTTTTCAGGTTTTCCCACTGGTGTTTTAGGCTCTTTTTTACCTTCGCAACATCTGCAATTTAGATTACATTTTGTCTTGTATTCTGATTTGCATTGTTCCCAAATTTCAGGCTGAAGTTTATTGTAGTTATTGACTTTTATTAAAGTGCAACTCTTTAAACTTTTGGGATTAATTTTGAAACGTCTTATCATTCCGTCGGCTTCAAGTTCTTGCAAAAACTTTTCTACCGTTCTTTTATCCCAACGCCAAATTAAGGCAAGCTGCGAAACTGTTGTGTCAAAATAGCCTCTTGGAATTATAATTAAATTGCCTTGCACTAATTTTTTTGTACAGACATATTTTGCAAGTCTTATAATTTCCACCCACGCTTCAAACTGTGTTAATTTTCTGTCCTGATTTGTAGAATAAATCCAGTTGTCAACAAGTTTTCTGCTTATGGTAAAAAAACCTTTATCTTCCATTCATCCTCCTAGTCGCCGTAGCCATACTTCCTTCTTGTTGCTTCTGATATTTCGCCCATTTGCATAAACTTAATTACACTCTGCAAGCCTGATATTTCAGCTTGAAAGGCTTTTAAAACCATTTCAAGCCCTTTATATTCCTGCTGGGCTTCGTTCATTCTGCTTGCTACTTCTATTGCTTCATTTGTATAGTCGGGGTGTGCAATTAACATAGGTATTTTATTTTCAAAAGCGGCTTTACTTCTGTGTAAACCCGCCTTATAAATCATTATCGTTATTCTGTTAAAGCACCTTGCATACTCGCTTCGGGCGTTTTTATAGTCAATCGCTAACATTTTCATTTCGCCTGATACCCTTAAAAGCTGCTCTGCGAAGTCCTCGACTTGTTCTATTTCCTGTTCTTCTTCCATTATTCAATGTTTGAAAACGGATCAGGCGTTTCCGTTTCTTCTTCTTTTTCTTCTTGCACTGGGCTTGCTTCTATAATGTCGCCGCCGTGTAAGTCGTCGTTGTCAATGTAAGTAGTTTTATCGTCTTCAATAACCGCCATATCATTTGTGATAGCGGCTTGAAATTCAACCGACATAATACCCCATTTTGAAATTAACTGACGCAGCATTGTTTTAAAAGCCATTCCGTCAAAATCCTTACTCCAAAAACTGTAATGAGTATTCTTTTTTAAATCGCGCCTGTATGCTTGCGAGTATTTTTTGGCGTGTGCTTGCATTTTTTCTTTAGACCAGTAAAGAGTTTTTGTGAATCCGTTTTGATACTCAAACATAGCGTAGTAGCCTGTTGTTGCTGCTTTTTCTCTTTCTTCTTCATCATCAATTAACTTTACGTCTAGGGTTTCATTTAAAGGATTATAATTTATTAATTCACCTTCTTTGATCGCTAACACGTTTAATTTTTTGTAATATCCGCTTCTTATTGCAAGCTGTATATAGCCTTTGTAGCCTAGTTGGAATTGTGCAACCACTCTGTTATTGTTATTGTCTTTAAAAGGTACTATGTAATATTGCCCTAGCTGCGGGCTTGATGAAAGTTTGAGGCTTTCACCAAGCAAAGCACTTGAAAGAATTGTGGAATGTTCGCATTCTGCTATTGCTGGGTTATTAGATACCAAAGAAATAAGGGAAGTTATAAACTTTCCCCCGTCTTTCCCTGCGATCATTGCGTTTACTTTTGTCTTTATTGCGTCTGACGTTATAAACGTACTGAAGGTTCGTTTTTTGTTTACAGCTAAACTGTTTTTAACTACCATTATTCAAGCCCTCCATATCTTATGTTATTGTCTTTCAGGTATTGCCCTAAAGCGGTTAATTGTGCTGCCGTACCTTCTACCCAAATTTTACGCTGGTGTATTTTTTCTTGCTTCACTTCTACCACTTCGGCTGCTTCCTGCACTGGTTCTTGTTCCGGTTCTTTTACTGGTTCTGCTTGTGCGGCTTCTCTTTCTTCGATAGCCTTTTTGCGTTCTTCCAGTCTTGTTTTTTCTCTTAGAGCTTCTGAAATGTCGAGCGTTTTTAAGTAAGAATCAATCAATGTTAATTCGTATTCGCTTTTAAGATCTTTAATTGTCTTAAGATCAAAATTAACTTTGTCTATCTTTTGTGTAATTTCATCAAAAACACTTTTTAAACTTACTGAAGAATTAAGCATTTTTTCGTTAAATACTTTTGCAAAAGGCAGCAAGTCTAGTAGGTCGCCGATATTGTCAACATAAAATACTTTGATCTCACTTAACTTGTCGTCTTTTTTCTTTTGCTCATAAGACTTAACTTGTGTATCAATAGCAAAAATAGGTTTATCTATAAGCCCTGTAAGTTCTTTTACCTTTAATTCAAATTCTTCATAAGGCTTTAAGCATAATTTTTTAATACGTTTTCTTTCAGTTTCTATAACATCTTTAAACTTATTAAGGTTTGCTCTGTCTTTTTTTGCGTCCTGTATGCTATCATCTGTATAAATAACATTGTTGAATTTTTCTAGGTTAGCCGTTAATTCTTGTTTTAATTCATCAAAATTAAATTCTACGGCTTGAATAAATCCCGATTCTTCTTTCGGGTTTATTAGCTTAAATTCCATTATTTTTCCTCCGTACTTTTCTTACTCAAACTAACCGTAAAGTGCGGTGAGTTTTCATTTCCCCTTTGATCTTCGGGAATTTCCCAAAGTGTTATAAACTTTGTTTCGTCTATTGTTAGCGGTAATGCTGCTTCGTCTATCTTTACTGATAGAAACATTTTGCCGCCTTCAGTGGCTTTGTACCACGCTGCACCTATCTTCATTAGTCCTCCGATTCTTCTATGTCTGACGCCATTTTTCTTAAGAAATCGCTAAAAGAAACGTGCTTGGCTAACCCATAGCATACAGTGTCTTTTTTCAATCCCTTGTCTTCAAACATTTTTACAAGGTTTTCAACGTCTTCTTTGAAGTTTGAAGCAACTTCTATGACTTTTTCTTTTTGTTGCTCCTCGTTTAAATCCTTAAATAGTTCGTCGTTTAAGGTTTCAATAACCTCAATTTTGATACAGTGTTTTACTTTCATTTCCTAGCCTCTCTTTCTGTTGGTTCTTCTACTTGCTTTTTGGATCTTGTTTAATTTCCTGTTTTTCTTTTTGATTTTGATTTTTTCGTCGTGTGTTAGCATTTATCCTCCTTTAGTTTTTTCTTATAAATCCAGTTATACAGCCTTGAATATTTTGTATAATTCTCATTTCTTCTGCGTTGTCTATGTCTGCTTGATAAACTATTTCGCCATTTACGACAAATACATAAACTGGTATTCTTGCGATCTTGAAGTCTTCAAACTCCCAAAAAAGTAACTTTCTTTTGCAGGGTACTTCTCGTATGGTGTAATGTTTTTTTATTGAAAAACTTACAGCATTGTTCAAATTCACATAACTACTATCAGGCAGCCTTATTTTAGTCATTCCCCCTCCTTTATAATTCAGGTAATATAAGTGGCGGGCGTTCATCACGTTGAACATAGCCCCAAAACTCTATTTCTTTTTCTAAAAGCATTTCTAAGTCTGCTTCATAATCTGACCGATCTATAAAATAGTGTCTTATATGTACTTTCTGCTCATTAAAAATGCTGTTATTAGTTTTCGTTAATTCTTTAATTCTTGCTTTCAACACTGCAAATTTAAAATCTTCTCTACATAAGAAGTAGTGTAAAAGCTGGCAAAAATAACTCATTGGTATTTGATTTGTCCATTTATCCCAGTCCATTTGCCTTCTTATGGTTGTTGTTTTTACTTCAAAAACTCCACTAGCTGAAGTTGGTTTATGTTTTAAAACTCCGTCAAAACTTCCTTTTATAAAGGGATATGTTTTGTTTGTGAAAAGTTTAAAATCTTCGTTGCTTACTTCAAATTCGGGATAATCCAAAGCAAAAAGTTTTCTTATATGGTCTTCTGCGTCAACTCCAAACTTAACGCATTCTTTTTGTGATATGTCTTTTTGTTCTTTTCTTCCGGTTTTAATTTCCCAAAGATCGACATTAGTCATATAAGGGTTAAGTCCGATTACACTTGCGGCGTCGCTTCCGCCCAAGCCGAGTTTTCTTTCTCTCAACCATTGTTCACGCTTCATATTGCCTCCTTGTAGGTTTCTCTATAAATTATTCCGTCAACTATGGTTTTAGGGATATTGAGTATTTTTGATATTTTATGTCCGCCATAATTTGTTTCTTTTCTCAAGTCCCTTATTGCTTTAGCCTCTTCAATAGTTATCTTTCTGTTTTTGAGATTAAGCTCTTTAACTGACATTTTTTGCCTTTGCGAAAATCTGGCTTTATTTAATAAATTGTCTTGGGCGTGTTGGTTGTTTTCTTGAACAGTAGCCCACTCAAGATTTTTTATTGAGTTATCCGTCGTTATGCCGTTTATGTGATTTACAATAGGTTTATTATGAATATTCTCAATAAATGCTTGAGCTATTAGCCTATGTATTCTATGGGTTTTATGCCCATTCTCGTTACATAAAATAATTTTATAATATCCTTTTCTGTCCAAAGTTGACTTTAATATTCTTTCCTTTGATTGCCAAAAGTTAAAGCCGTTCCACATTTTCCTACTTAGGCTTTTAATGCGTCCGAGATTGCTTATCTGGTATAACCCTTTATATTCTGGGATATCTTGCCAGATTTCTATTTCTACATTTCCCATAATGTAGCCTCTTGTGCTTCGCAGTAACTATCCCAATTATCCCTTTCGTAATCTTGCATTTCGTGCATTTTCTGATCGTAGTCTATTGTGTTTTCTTCTTCCATAATGTAGCCTCCCGTCTTAAAGCCCAATCTTCAAACGCCATAGAATACCCCGCAATCTAACTTCAGAATTGCTTTTACATTCTCTATGGAGTTTTCGTAAAAAAAATGACTGTCGCTATCGGCAGCAGTCTTTTTGTATAATTCCAGTTTGTTAATTATTTCTTCCAGTTCAAAACGTTTAATCATATAGCCGCCTTTCCCTTTTCGAAGCCTTCTTTTAATATTCTGTTTGCTTCTTGGTAAGCCTTTTCTATTTGATTTGTTTTAATGATATGCTTCATATCTTTTGTCGCATATTCAAAAGCGGGTAAATCCACTTTGCCTCTTAATTCAAATTCATACTGATTTAAAAGAAATCTATAAACAAAGTTTATTTTTTTTCTTTCAAGTTCACTTTTGATAAAAAGATCTTTTCTTTTTTTTCTTTCAAAAAAGTTTTTAAAAATGTTTTTCATAAAATCCCCCTTTCTTATATATACTTATATTTATTTCTTTATTTCCTTTATTATTAAGGTGTGCATTCTGTTTTACATTCTTATTTGCATTCTGTTTTACATTCTTAATTTAAAATTAGGCTTAAGCCCTTTAGGTTCTTGCCATTTTTAATGTGCATATTACATACATAGCAAGTGTCAATTTTAATGTACACGCTGTTTTACATTCTTATTTACATTTTTGAAATATAAATAGGTGAAAATCCAGTTACTGTCCTGAAACACTGTTTTACATTTCCCTTAAAAATATGTATGTACTTTTCAGTTAAAAAACATCTACTTTTGCTATGTTTTTAATGCTTGTTTTACATTATGTTTTACATTTTAGTGAGCATTTTGGATTAAAAAATCGCCTGAAAGCGAATAGCCATAAGTAAATTCTTATTTACATAGTTAAATTCTTATAGCAGCCCTCGATAAATATCCTCATAAAATATCCATAAGGGCTGTCAAAGAATTTAAAACTTGTTTACTGCTTTTTATTATTAAATTGTCAAGGTACGAAATTATGTTTACTTTTGTAAATATTTTGCACGTCAAATAACGCATATAGCTCAATCGGGTATTGCTTATTTTTTTATTTGCATATAGAATAAAATCTATAAGTTGAAATAAGGGGGAGTAAAGCTAATTAAGCCACTTCCCTTTTTTCTTCTCGGTTCAAAAAGTCCAGTATAGCTTCTTCAAATAAGCAATTACGTGAAACGTTTTTGACTTTGGCAAGTTGTTCAAGTCTATCTATTACATCAATGGAAAGATACCCAGTAATATTAGTCTTATACTCTTTAGTCTTTGTCAAAACTTCCTCCAAAACTATTCATTCAATCAATCACAAGAACATAATATAATAATATTCGTACAATGTCAACATATAATAATTACAATTACAAAAAATATATGAAATAAAGGTGAAAAAGTGCATTATAACTAGGTTTTAGAAAAATTAATATGCTTAACAAAAAGTAATATTTTATTATTAAGAGTTAATGTATATAAGTAAAAGAAATTTTGGTTATATATAAGTTGAAAATATTAATTAAGAAATATAAGAAAGTTATAGCCCTCCAATTTATACGCCACGATTTTATAATCCTTACTTTTTTGAATAAGGCAGAAAAATTATAAATAATATTGTAAACTGGGGCTATGAACTTAATTATTTTAGGGCGTAGCCCCTTTCTTAATACCGTTGAAATAGATCGCTTGAAGTATGACAAGGCTTGTATAAATTACCCGCCTTGCAGCGACGTTAAGTGGGCTTTCTCTTACGATAAAGCAACTGATATAAAGATTCCTGAAGGCTGCGAATATATAACGCCCGAAAATGGCTATATTTTCGACAAGCACGGAGCAAATTTTGACAGAAACGAGCCTCAAAAACTCGGCTTTTGTATTTTTACCGTTTCCGCTGCTGTAAACTGGGCTTATTTGAATGCTTTTAAAAATGTTTATCTTGTCGGCATAGATCATTTGGAAAAAGATACAAGATACTTAAGGAATGACGGCACGAAAAATCAAAACATAATACCGGCAGAAAATCATAAAAAAGTGAAAGAATTTATATATCAATTTAAAGATAAAATGAATATTTACCAAACGAACCCCGAAACAAGCTGGGATCTTGAATACATAAACATAAACGAATTATACGAAAAGAAGGCTTAAAACTAGCCTTCTTTTTTTGTCTTAAAATTGGTCTTAACCACCTTGCCCCGCCTAACTCTAAATAATTTGAATATTCTTCATCAGTAAGCCTTATTTTTCTTGGCTTTGTGGTATTGTCTTTTTTTGTTCCTGTCGGACGCCCTGCCCCTTCTCTTTTGCCGCCTCTATTCATCTTTACTGCTCCTTACTGTTCCCAGTAGTATAACCATTTTATCTAAAATATCCTTTTTTGCAAATACAAGTTTGATTTTCCCGTTTTCATAACAAGTAATTTTAACATCACGGTAAATAAAAGTTTTATCGTTTTTTAATGCTTCTTTGCTTTTTTCGTAAATTTCTCTTGTTTCTATTTGCCCATTTATAAGAATATTCAGAACATTTAAAACTAAGCGTAAGCAGTAAGTATGGCATAAACTTATTTCTACAATATCATTTTTAATTTTATATTTTGCTTCGTTGTTATACCGATAAGGCGTTAAACAATAAGCAAAGTGGTTTAATACATCATCAGTGCTTATGTTGTTTACTTTTTTAACTGCTTCCAATACTTCAGGATCAGCAAAATTGTTATGTGCCTGTGGATCAAAATTGCATTTTATCCCTGCTTCGCATTCGATAAGTTTTTTAAGTGCTTCCAACGCCCTTGTATAAACAATGTGTCTGCCGTCTATACGTTCTGAAAAATAAAAATATTTGTCGGTTTTTGCGTTCCAGTATTCATTATGAAGTGCAGCCATTTTGTCGTATATGCTTAAAGTATCTGTTAATTTTTCTTGTATTTCTATTGTTTCTGTTTCAAACATTTTTAGTCCTCGCTTTGTCCTTCCAGTTCTATTTTTTCTTCATCAAGCCAGCCTTTATAATCGCAGCCGCCGTGCAGCTTTGGGCAGTCTTCGCAATTAGCGTCCATAAAATCTGATATATCCTGCCAGTTATTAGATTCTAGTATTGATATATAATTATCTTTTATGCACATTTTTTACGCTCCTTTCCGTATTTTCTTTTAAAATTTTTTATTGCGGTTTCTTTACCTTTTTGAGAGCGTGCGTAGTGTCCTTTGTTATCGAAAACGACGCATAAATTATTTATACCGCCGTTGTGATTAACGTAATTGATATACATTTTACTTTTCCTTTCTTTGTTGCTGCGGTGTGGACTAAGCCACAACCGCATATTTACTGTCAAATTTTTTCGCTGGTTTTTTATGATCTTTTTTGTTTTCCCATTTTGCTTTTTTATCTGTAAGCATTTTTTGTTTTTCGATTTTTGTTTGTTCGTCCATTTGTTCGAATTGGTCGAAGTTGAAAACTGTATAACCTTTATACCAAATTCGATCTTCTTCCCCTTCTTCTTTGGCTTTAGATACAACGGCAAGAGTTGCATTTGTTCCCTTTTCGCCCTTTTTAACTATGTAACCTTTTTCGATTGCTTGGTTAAATGTTGCCCATTCTGCGGAGTTGTAACCAGCAAGAACTTTTTTTAGTTCAAGCGTCCAAACATTCCAGCCGCTAAAATTATGTTCTGTTAAAGCGTTTCTGTGGTTTGCCGGTCTTAATCTGTTTAACCAGTATTGAGCAAATAAGTAAAATTCAGGGTTTACGTATTGTGTAGCTTCTTTTGCTATTTCTTCTTTTTTTGCTTTCGCTTCCGGTGTTTCTTCAATGTCTGAATTGTTAAAATCTGAATAATAAGCCGTGTCAATTTTTTTAGTAGCCTTTTCAAGTTGTGCGTGAACTTCTTTTAAAATGTCGTTTCCTTCTTCCCCGTAAATGTCAGGGTGATACTTTTTAACTAATTCTTTGTAAGCTGTTTTTAATTCTTCTGCTGTCTTAATGTTTTCAAAATAGTTTGTCATTCGTTTTCCTTCTTTCTTTACTGTGTGATTAAGTACAATTTTATTATGGATCATATTTGATTAATTGTCAATACCAATTAATCTAAAATAAAGATATAATAAAGCAAAAACCAGTCAGGGCATGAAGTTTTTATGTTTACAAAAGTTAATACATTTATAAAAAAATTATGTTGTTGTTTCCTTGTTGGCGTATATTACAGCCTTTTAACTCTCTTTTGATTGAATGAATAAAGCAGAAATTTAAAAATATATCGTACAGAATAATAAAAGCCGTTACAGCAAGGGCGACAACCGCTATAAAGCTGACGCAAGGTTTAGTCATTAAGGTATCTTCGGAGGATTTTTTGTGCAAAATACGGGAATAATTGAATGCTGCAACCATAAATTTTACGCCCGTGAATATTTCATAGATCCAAAGAATAAGTTAAGACGTTCTTTATTGTTTGCGGATGAATGCCCAGTATGCGGGCAAGCGATAGCAGAAATCAGGGAAACAGATTTTAACGGATTTACCACAACGACAACACGCCGCACAGGCGAGGCAGCGACAAGGCTATTAGAAAAACACTCACACGAAAAGAGTTTAACTTACATAGTGCGTACAGGCTCAAAGTCAAAAGAATATACTTACTATCAAAACAGAGGATTTATATTTAATTTGAATGATAGAAGGATATGCACACAAGAAGAATTTTTAGTCAAAACATAAAACAATCAATCAATCGAGAAGAAAAGGACTTAAAGGGGTATAAAAACCCCTCTTTTTATTATGTTGAAATTAATTTTTAAGGTAGAAAATGTCGAAAAAAGAGAATAAAAAAGTTAAATTAACGCCAAAAGAAAGCAAATTTGTTCAAGAATACATCTTGACTAGAAATGCAACACAAGCGGCTAAGAATGCTGGTTATTCAGAAAAGACGGCAGGTGTTATAGGTTATGAGAACTTAAGAAAACCTCATATTGGCGAGGCTATCAAGGCAGAATGTAAAAAAATGGAAGAAGCATTCCATTATTCTTTTGTTAATAGCTTCAGCAAACTAGAAGAAGCACAAAGACTGGCTTTATTGACTGTAAAAAAGGCATTTCACGAAGGACGCTGTATAGATGAAACATCAGCACCCGACTTGGGGGCTTTTATAAAGGCAGAAGAATTAAAAGGAAAGCTACTGGGCTTGTATCAACCTGAAAACAGGGCAGAAGTAGTAGTAAATGTTATGGGTAATGTGAAAGTAAATGGAAGCGAACTGACATTAAAAATCGGTAAGCCTCCAGCAGTGGAGGAATAAAAAATGCTTGAACTTCCGGAAATACTGGACTTCCCCGACAAGCTAATTCCTTTAATCACTGAAATAAACGACCACGACTATTATTTATTAGAAGGTGGGAGGGGCGGCGGCAAGTCGCAATCAGTCGGAAGGCTTATATTATGGATCGCAGAACAAAGGACAGTCCGTGTATGCTGCGGACGTGAAACACAAAACACCATAGAAGATTCAGTTTATAAGATCTTAAAAGATATAATCGGCGAACACGATTTAGACTTTACGGTTCAAACAAACAAGATCATACATAATAAAACACGCTCGGAAATCATCTTTAGGGGCTTTAAAGAGCAAGGCAGAGTAAACATAAAAGGGCTTGAAGGTATCGACATATTGTGGATAGACGAAGCCGAAGCAATAACAAAAGCCACGCTTGATATTATTGTTCCTACAATTCGTAAGAAAAACGCTGTTGTATTCTTTACAATGAATAGATTTGTAAGAAAAGACGCCGTTTTTGTAGAGTTTGCGAACGATCCTGACTGCTTGCACATCAAAATTAATTACTATGATAACAAGCATTGCCCGCAAAACCTTATAGACAAGGCGTTAAAGTGTAAGGCTAAAAATCCAAAGGACTACGACCATATATGGGAAGGAAACCCAATGGATCAAGCAAGCGACTACTTGTGCAGTTCATCAAAACTTGACAAAGCCGCTTCAATTATATTCCCGAAAGAAAACTTTAATAAAATTCGTTGTATGGCTGTTGACCTTTCAGGAAACGGCGGCGACTTGAACGTAGCAACATTAGTAGAAAGCAGAAGCATTGTACATTTTGAAGCTACAAAGCGTGAAAGCTGGAACGAGCCTGACACAGACATAACAAAGGGCAAAATAATTAGTCTATACGCAATGTGGCAGCCCCATATTTTAATCTTAGACGCAGACGGAATGGGCTACCCAATTTATGTAAGCGTCAAGAAGGCTATTAAAAACGCAATAGCCTTTCACGGAGCAGGGGAAAGCAAAAGGCAGAACGCAGCTAACCAAAGGGCAGACGGTTACTTAACGCTTAAAGACTTTGTGGACAATGAATGGTTAAAGATACCACAAGAAGACACAAGAAATCAAATTGAATTTATAAAGAAGATTCACAGACCAAACGGCACAATTATAATCCAGCCAAAAAAGGAAATGAAATTAGAGTTAGGGGAAAGCCCCGACTTTGCAGACAGTTTAATGATGTCAGTTTATGGGCTTAATTATTATTCGTATATGGCGAATGTAGAGCAAGACGACGAAACAATCATTTTAAGTACAGACTATGATCCATTCGAATAAAAGGAGGCAAAAAAGATATGTGTTCAACACCAAAAATCCCAAGTGCAAACACTGCAACTCCTGAAGCAATACCAGCCCCAACACTGGCAGACGCTTCAGTTCAAAAAGCAGGAGCAAACACAAGAGAACAAACAGCCGCTTTAGCTGGCAGAAATGTTAAAACAACAGCTTTAGGACTATCAGACGACGCAACAACACAAAAGAAAACAATTTTAGGTGGTTAAATAATGGAAGAAACTTTAGACAAAGCCTATTTTGAAGGACGCAGAGCAGAACTTGAAGTAGCATACAATCAAATGAAACCTGATTGGCAAGAGTTAGCAGACTTCTTCTTGCCTCGTTCTGTGCGTTTTCTTACAAGAAACGTAAACAAAGCACCAGCAAAAAACAAAAAGATTAAAGATTCAACGCCTTTAAAGGCTGTTCGTAATTTTTCTTCAGGTATGATGTCGGGTGCTTCTAACCCTGCGACTAATTGGTTTAGAATTAAGATCAAAAATTATGACATCAAAAGCGACTATCAAGTCAAATTATGGTGTTCACAAGTTGAAACCTTCTTAAAAGACGTGTTCAACGCTTCTAATTTTTATCAAAACTTGCCTTCAGCTTATAAACAATTAGGCGTGTTTGGATTATCAGCAATGAGCCTAGAAAGCGACACACAAACCTTAATGCGTTCTAAGCTGCTTCCTATCGGTTCTTACCGTTATGCGAAAGACGAAAGAGGCGTAGTTGATACAATGTGCCGTGTCTATATGGAAACGGCAAAGAACTTATATAACCAATTTGGCGAAGAAAACGTATCAGAAGCAGTCAAACAATCAGTAAAAAACAAGAAATTTGAAGACCTTTACGAAGTTGTACACTTTGTAGAGCCAAACAAAGAATATAACCCCGATTCAGTATGGGCAAAGAATAAAAAATATTTATCTGTTTACTTTGAAACAGGCGGCGAAAATGACAAATTCTTAGGCAAAAGTGGATTTGATAAATTCCCTTATGTTGTTTTTGAAGCTGAAGTAAACGGGGAAGACGTTTACCCGACTGAATGTTGCGGCGTAAACGCTTTACCTGACGTAAAGCAGCTTATGTCTATGGTTGTTGATGAAGGCAAAGCCATTAAAAAAATGGTAAGCCCGACTTATAAAGGACCAGCAGAATTAAAAAATAAAAAGATGATAGACGCCCCAGCCGCTTTCATTGAAGAAAACCAAAACGGGCAAGGCTTATCACCAGTTTATCAAGTTGATCCAAGAGTAATGGAAGTTGACAGGATCATAGAAAAAATCAAGACTTCAGTATTTGAATTGTTTTATAACGATTTATTCGCAATGATTCTGAATACCGCTGAAAGAAGCAGAACAGCAACAGAAGTAAACGAACTCAAAGAAGAAAAAATGGTACTTTTAAGCCCGCTTCTTGAACAAGTACACGGCGGCTTTAAACAAGTTATGGAATGGGCTTTTAATGAAGGTTTTGAGAACCACAAAATACCTGAACCGCCAAGACAAATTCAAGGCGGCGAACTTGAAATAGAATTTGTTTCAATGCTTGCACAGGCTCAAAAAGCACAAAAGATAGCTTCAATGGAAAGATTTACTACATTTACTATCAACTTTGCACAGGCAGTAGATCCAACATTGATATTAAAACTTAAAGGATCTCAAATAATTGATGATTACGCAGACTTTGCGAACATCAACCCTGCACAAATTACACCTACTGAAGAAGTAGAGAAACAAAAAGCAGCAATACAACAGAAACAAGACCAACAAGCCGCAATGAATCAGCTTCAACAAGGAACAGAAATGATTAAGAATGTCGGCGGTGCTGACGCTTACGGCGGGGAATTAATGCAAAGGTTAGGATTATAAATGCTTTTAGATGAAGAAAAACTTGAACTTGCCGTACAAAATACGGCTAATTTGCCTGACGGATTGAAGTTGCTTACACATCTTATGACTTATTCGGGCTGCTTTACACAAGGCTTATCAAAAGATGAAAGAACAGAACTATATAACAAAGGGCAGAGAGATTTTGGGCTAAAAATAAGGGATTTGCTCTTAGAATATGCCCCCAATAAGTACATAGAGGTTATAAAAGAAGGAGTAACAGAAAATGAGCGATCAAGACAACATTAAGACTGGTGGAAGTGCTGCCGAAGGTATGGCGGCTGACGGTAACGAAGCAGCAGCAGGAAACGCAGAAGAAACCAAAGAAACAGCATTAGGGCTTCAGGAAGAAGCAGCAGAAGGCGGCGAAGAAGGAAAAGAAGCCAAAGACGCTGACAAAGACAAAGAACCTGAAGAAAAAGACAAGAAAAAAGAAGAAAAGAAGGACAAAGAAGAAGGCGACGACGACAAGGACGACAAAAAGAAAGAAGACTTGTTTGGAAAGCCTGAAAATTACGATTATAAAGACGTCAAGCTACCTGAAGGAATGCAGCTTGATGAAAGTATGACAGGGAAATTCAACGAATATGCTACAAAGCTAAACTTATCTCAAAAAGGTGCTAACGACCTTATGACTATGGCGGTTGAACTTACAGAGCAGACAAAGCAACAGACTTTAGAAGCTATGGGGAAACTTACAGAGGCAAAGATTGAAAGCTACAAACAACTTTTAAGAACAGATAAGGAAATTGGCGGGGCAAAACTCAATGACACCCTGAAAACTGCAACTCTAGCATACGAAGCTTTCGCAGATCAAGAAACGCAAGAACTGCTAGCAGAAGCAGGGCTAACCGTACACCCGAAAGTCATTAAGATGTTTCAGGCTATCGGTTCGCAAATGCAACAAGATAAAGTACACGTTTCGAAAAATCCCGCAGGGGATAAGAAAAACCGTGAGGACATCTTGTATCCTTCAATGGAAAAAAACGATTAACACTTAACTAAAAGGAGTAACAAATTATGGCAACATTAGGCGACAAATACTTAAACTTAGCTGATAGGCTAAAAAGAACTGAAGGCGGCGAACAAGCAGCGACTATCATTGAAATGATGTCGGAAACTAACGTAGTTATGCAAGACGCAAACGTAATGGAGTGTAACGACGGTTCTAATCACGTTTCAACTGTAAGATCAGGCTTGCCAACTGCAACATTTAGAAAGATTTATGGCTTCGTGCCTCCTTCTAAATCAACAACTGTACAAGTTAAAGATCCAACAGGAATGCTTGAAACTTATTCAGTTATCGACAAAGATCTTGTGGACAAAGCGAAAAACCCTAAACTTTTCAGACTTTCTGAAAGTACAGCGTTTATCGAAGCAATGAACCAAGAACTACAAGAAAACATCTTTTATGGAAGCGTTGCAGACAATGTAGCAGCATTCGACGGCTTGGCTGTTCGTTATGCTAAGTCTTCTACTAAAAAGACTGAAATTGGTTACAACGTGGTTAAAGGTCTTGGAGCAGGAAGCGACAATACTTCAATTTGGTTTGTAACCTATGGCGATCAGCACTGTTCTTTAATCTACCCTAAAGGCTCAAAAGCTGGATTACAGCACGAAGACGACGGAGTAGTTACAGAAACAGACTCAAACGGCGGTAAGAGAAAAGTTTACCAAGACCATTACAAAATGGACGTAGGCTTGACGCTTCGTGATTTCCGTTCTACTGCTAGAATTTGCAACATTGATGTTAGCAATTTGGCTGGCGGTTCAGGCGTAACACCTGATAACTTGTTAGACCTTATGACTAAGGCTTACTACAAAATCAAAAAACACAATATGGGCGGCAAAACAGTTATTTACTGTAACACTGACTTGTTGATGTACTTTGATAAACAAGTTAAAAACACAACAAATATCGACTTCAACTATAAGGAATACTTGAATGATGATATTCTTCACTTCAAGAATATTCCTATTCGTGATTGCGATCAAATTCTTAACACTGAAGCTGCTGTTGCATAACGGCGGCTTCTCGGTAGTACAAACAATTATAAGGAGTAATAAAAATGATTTTAGATGAACAAGCAATATTTTCAGACGGTCAAGCCGTAACGGTTGACGCAGCTTCGGAAAACATTATAAAGCTAAATGGGGAAGTTGCCTTTGGTACACCTATTGAACTTTTTACACAAATTGACGAGTCTTTCAAAACAGCAGAAGTAGCCAGCATAACTGTAAAAGTACAAACAGACACAGTAGAAGCATTTTCAGACGCTACTGATATTGTTTCAGAAACTTTGTCAGCTATCACAAAAGGCACACGTGCAAAATTGAAATTCTTACCTAAAGGTAATGAAGGATATATGAGATTATATTACGACATTACTTTCAAAACTGGCGTGAGTGCCGCAACAGCCGGTAAGATCACTTCAGGTATTTGCGACGGATCGCCTGAAGGCTATCATAACATTTAATGGATTAGGGGTGGGGCTTAATTGCCTCACCTCTTTTTTAGAAAGGACGCAAAATGGAAGAAGAAAGAAAACTAACTATTGATAGCTGGCAAGTTGACGACGCTTTAAAAACGCTTACAAAAGCTGAAGAAATAAAGCAGAACAAAGATCTTATGGATTTAGTAACCAAAAAGGCAGCTACGCAAAAGAAAGTCTTAGACGACTTAGCTTCTAGGGCAAATTCGTTATATACAAAAATGGAGGATAAATAATGAAAGTAAGAGTTACGCAAAAGGCTTGGTACGATAAAAAACTTCTTAGAGAAGGTCAAATTATCGAACTTGCTTGCGAAGATGAAAACGCATTGCCAACTTGGGCAGAAGCAGTAAACATAGTTAAAAGAACTGTCGAAGTTCAACAAGTAGAAGACTTAGAAGGCAACGTGGTTGAAGTTGAAGAAGAAGAAACAGAAGACGCTGAAGACGAAGAAGAAGCGGACAACGAACCTAAAGCACCAGTAGGCGACGTAAAAGTCGGCGAACTTCCTTTAGTTGAAAAAAACTTGCTATTGCAAGAAGCAGAAGCGGCAGGAGTTAAGGGCAATGTACTTAACTTCAAAGTATCTACATTAAAAGCAAAAATTGAAGCTGCAAAGGGCGATAAATAATGGCAACATACACAAAGGCTAAAATCTTTAATATGGCTTTAAAAAATTTGGGGGTATCTGTCGGCGTTCAAGGTGCAAACCAATCTGACAGAAACACTGTTGTATTGAATGAGTTTTACGAAGCTGCAAAAGAAAAAACCCTGAAGGATTATGACTGGAGTTTTGCAAGTGCGTTCAGAGAATTAACGCCAACCGGTAAAACTCCTTTGAATCCTAAATATTCTTATGAGTACGATTACCCTAATGACTGTGTATTCGTGCGTGAGATTGTAACAACAAGTGAAACTCCTATAAGTTTTCAACGTGCTACAAACTCAACAGGGCAACAAGTGATTTTAACAAACGAATCACCGGCAATAATTCGATATACTCGCTCAATGGAAAATCAGGAAACTTTCTACCCTCCTGAATTTGCTATGGCTTTTTCTTGGTTTTTAGCTTTTCTTGCTGCTTCATCAATTACTGGAGCAAGAGTGCAAAAAAGTGATTGTCTTCAAATCTATAAACAAATGCTTAAAGAAGGCAGAGTAACAGACGCGAACGAAGGCTACGAAACTAACGCAGAGGAAACAACCGACTGGTACGAGGCTAGGGGATAAATGACAAGAATCACTCAAAGATCTTTTACGGGGGGCGAATTAAGCCCCTCTTTATATGCAAGAAATGACTTATCAAAGTACGAATACGGGTTAAAATCTCTAAAAAACGGCTTTGTAAGAACTGAAGGCTGCGTATCAAATAGGGCAGGGCTTGAACTTGTTTGCGAAGTAAAAGACAGTAGCAAAAAAACAAGGATAATTCCTTTTGCTTTTAATACGGAACAGACTTATATTATTGAACTTGGCAATCAGTATGCAAGATATGTAAAAAATGGCGGGCAAATAATCTATCCTGAAGACTTTGGGGCAAATTCAGGCGAAGACGCAGCACTTGCAGGACAAATAGTAGAAACCGTAACGCCTTACCTTACAAATGATTTATTTATGCTTAAATATGCACAAAATGCAGACGTATTAACTGTTTGTAATAAGGGTTATACCCCACGTGAATTATCAAGAAGCGATCACCATTTATGGAATTTGGCTGAAATTGTTGTAGAACCTCAAATAAACGCACCTACAAGCGTTTCGGCTACGTGGACTGGTGGAACGACTAACACAACTACTTATAAATATTTAGTAACAGCAGTAAAAGAAGAAACCTACGAAGAAAGCGACAGATCTTCAGAAGCAAGCGTAGTAGGTCATTTAGAAAGTTACTGGACTGCTTCTGAATATATTACTTTAAATTGGGCTGCCGTTGAAGGTGCAGCAGAATATAACATTTACAGAAGCGTAAATGGTATTTTTGGCTTTGTTGGATCTTCTACGACTAACAGCTTTACAGACGATAAGATCGAACCTGATTTAACTTCGACAGCACCAATAGCAAAAAATCCTTTTGACGACAATAATAATCCTTCTTGTGTTAATTATTTCCAACAAAGGAAGGTTTTTGGCTGCCTTGCTAACGCTCCACAAGCCTTAGCAGCTTCGCAGACCGGAACAGATAATAACTTTAATATAACACGCCCTTTGAGTGCTTCAGATTCAATCACAATTAAGCTATCAGAAAGGGAAGTAAACGAGATTAGACACTTAATAGGTATGAATGACCTTTTGGTGTTCACTTCGGGTGCAGAATGGAAGGTGAACGGGCAAGACGGTTCTTTTTCTGCTTCCCCTACACCTCTTGCAAAACCACAAAGTTTTTACGGCTGCTCACATATTCAGCCGGTTGTTTCAGGTAATATGATTTTATTTGTTCAAGCTGGCGGTTCAGTTGTAAGAGATTTGGGCTATGAATACGTTTCAGACAGTTACAACGGGGATGAACTCACAATATTTGCTAATCACTTGTTTGAAAACAAGCAAATTATTGATATGGCATATTCAAAAGAGCCATACCGTATTTTATGGTGCGTTATGTCTGACGGTACGGTTAATGCCTTGACTTATAACAGAAAACAAGAAGTATCAGGCTGGCACAGACACGAAACAGACGGCGAATTTGAAAGCGTAGCAATAGTAAGAGAAGGTTTTGAAGATGTTGCTTACTTTGTAATTAAAAGAACTATTAACGGACAAACAAAAAGATTTATCGAGCGTATGGCTTCAAGACTTATGGACGACGCAACAGACGGCTTCTTTGTTGATTGTGGCTTGAAATATAGCGGCAATCCTATTTCTGTTTTAAGTGGTTTAGAACACTTGGAGGGCAAAGAAGTAGTAATATTGGCAGACGGTGGAGTGGTTGAAGGCTTAACGGTTCAAAATGGAGGTTTAACAATCCCTTACACAGCCTCAAAAATTGCCGTCGGGCTTCCTTATGAATTTGAATTAGAAACATTGAACATAGAGGGTGAAAATACGCACGGGCTTAAAAAACTTATAAGCAGCGTGAATATTAAAGTAGATAAGACAAGGGAAGATTTCTTTGTAGTAGGACAAGACGGGGTAGAGATCCAAAACCAAAGAAGCCTCGATAGTATAAATGACGCTGGTTACTTATATTCAGGCGATATTCCAGCTTACCCGTTTGCTGATTATACAGAACAAGCAAGGGTTAAAATCAAGCAAAGATTACCTTTACCAATTACAGTAACAAGTATTAGTACGGTTGTAACAGTAGAGGAAGAACAAACAGATGTACAGAGCGAATAAAACTGAAAAAGATGTTTCATACATCTTGGATAATTTAAGGATTGAGGATTTAGAGGAATTAAAAGCCTTATGGGGCGAAAACTGGAAAGAACAGACACTAAAAAACATTATGGAAACTGAATTTAGCGTAATGTTGGGCAAGACAAAAGACAAAGACGTTCCAGTAGTTATGGGTGGAGTTTGGCGAACAGATCCAAACGACGAAGGCGTAGGCTGTATTTGGATGTTAGGAACTGACAATATAGAAAAACATCAAATTTGCTTACTAAGAGAATTGAGAAAAGAAATTGAAAAATTCGATCAAGAATATTGGATAACTTACAACATTATTTATAAGGAAAATTTTAAAGCTAAAAACTGGCTTCAGTGGTTAGGTTTTAAGTTTGATAACCCGAAACCTGAAGGAATTGAAGTACCTGAAGGCTTTGAATTTTTCTATCGTTTAAGACCAGTGAAAGGTTTAGGGGAATAGTAATATGTGTATAATTACAGGATTAACAATAGGTATAGGAACAGCAATAGCAAGTTCATTGGGTGCAACAGTAGCCGCAGCGGGTGCAACTGCTGCCGGAGCAAGTGTAATTACTGCAACTACTGCCGGTGTTATCGGTACTGCCGCAATAGGAAGTGTTGCAGCAGGAATTGTAGGAACAGCCTTAGGGGTTGTTGGTTCTGTACAGCAAGGAAACGCTGCCGCCGCAGCCTATGAATATCAAGCACAAGTGGCACAGCAAAACTCACGAATAGCACAAAATAACGCAGCAATGGAGCGTCAAGCAGGGCTGGAAGAAGCGAGAAGGCAAAGAATTAAGACAATACTTGCAATAGGTCAACAAAAAGTCGGTATGGCTGCTGGTGGAGTTGATATAGCAACAGGAACACCGCTGGACGCTTTAGAAGATACCGCAACTATGGGCGAATTAGACGCATTAATGCTTCAGCACGACGCAGAGAAAAGGGCTGTAAATTATGAGATTGAGGCTGCAAACTTTAGTAATCAATCAAATTTAGATATGTTTTCATCAAGTAACGCTAAAAAATCAGGTTATATGAATGCAGCAGCTTCAGGATTAAAAGGCGTTTCTTCTACCATAGGAAGCATATCAGATCTTGGCGGCTTCGGTAGATCAACAGGCTCACAATTATAAGAGAGGTAACAAATATGGTATCAATACCAATAGCACAAAATCAAGTAGGCGTAAGTCATACTCCAATGGGATATTTCAAAACAAACGCAAGCCCTGACGCATTCGGGGCAAGTATTGCACAAGCAAATATTAGTTTAAGTGAAAGTTCTAATTATTACGTAAGAAGTATGGCTCAATTAGACGAGCAAATTAAAAGAACAAAAGCACTTGAATTAAGTAATAAAATAGATCAATGGGAAAAAGACAATCTACTTGATCCCGAAGAAGGCTATTACTCAAAAATGGGTAAAGACGCTATGGGGAAATCGGGCGAATATCTCGAAAACCTTAATAAGTTTATAAGTGATGAAGCAACAAAAGAGGGCTTAACTTGGGGCTACGGAAAGCAAATGGCTGAACTGATTAAAGCCAAAAAAATCAACACCCTTTACAGGGGCGTTACTGCACACGAATTAAAACAAACTAAAAACTGGGGCTTGGCTACTCTTAATGAAGCAGAAAATTACGCTGTAACAAAGGGAATTACAAACAGAAACAATCCTGAAGTTATAAATTCTGCTCTTGCAAATGGTAAAGTAACTATTGCAGAAAAGGCAAATTTACTGAATTGGGATGAAGACACAACAAGAATTAACCTTACTAAGTTTACTTCTGACTTCCATTCAGGCGTTTTAAATGCTTATTTGCAAGACGGAAGCCTTAAAGCTACTGAATATTACGAAAAACACAAAGGCGAACTATTGCCGGACGCACAAGCAAGATATTTGGGCGGTGTGAAATCTAATGAATTGAAATATAAAGCACGTACAAACGCAGAAAACTTGCTTTATTTATCACCTGAAGACGCTTATAAAAGAATTGACGAAATAGACAACATAGACGAACAAATGGCTACACGTCAAATGTACGGCGTTAAACTTCAGGAGCAAGACAGAATCAAAGAAATGCACCAAAACGAAGCTGAAAATACAAGCTGGCAAAAAGTGCAACAATCTTTAGATATAAACGATATTGACCTTACGGCAAGACCTGAAACTATTAAGGCTCAAATGTCTTATATTGAACAAATGAAGAAATTTGGACGGATTGTTACAGATTACAGCGTATATATGGAGTTGCAAGATATGTCAACCTATGACGCAACCCGATTTAAAACGCTTAATCTTAGCAACTATGCTGCAAGTCTTAGCGAAGATGAATTTAAGACTTTTAAAGAGCGTCAACGTAAAATAGGCTCAATGGAATATACTATAATTCAAGATGATAACAAGTTAATTGATAATGTCTTGAAAGATATTGGGCTTCACGGGGGCAATGTCTTTAACAAGGGCAAAGAGGAATCGGCATATAATCAAGTCAGATCTTTAGTAAAAGAGTGGGAAACAAGACACGGAACACAAATAAACGATTCCCAACTTCAAGATATAGTAAAATCATTAGGTTATAAAGATCCAAAAACTCAAACATACACTTATAAAGAGATCGAAAAAGGTATGGCAGAAAAAGCCGGCTTTATAAAGTCAATTACTAACGATATTGCATATTTTGAAAAGGTACACAAAAGACCGCCTTCACAAGAAGAACGCTTTAAAATGATTTATGGACGTGCAAACGGGCTTATTCAGGATAAAAACAGACAAACCATTCAGAACATAAGCAATGCGGTTAATTATACGCAGCCAAAGAACGGTGAAACAAAAGAACTTACTTTTTATGCAGATAGATACTTGCCACAATTAGGAAAAGAAGTAGGAGTTAAGCTGACTGTTGTAAACGGTGGAAGATATAGAGAGCCAAACGGCAAATATCATTCTTACCATTCTGAAGGCAAGGCTTGTGATATTTCTATGTCTGAACACACTTTGGCAAACAGATTGAAAATAGTTCAAAGCGAAATAGACAATCCGCTTGTTAAGGCTATTGGTACTTCAGATCCTCATATTTTGAGAGCATTTAAAGGTAATAGCAAAATCGTTAATGAAACTGCTTTTGACGCAAAACAAGGCACAGATCATACAAACCATATTCACGTAACATTAAACACTAAAGGAAGCCAAAACGTGCAAACTGTAAGAATGCAAACGCCTTCAGGCAGAATAGTTTTAGTGCCTCAAAATATGGTAAGTCAAGCGATTAAAAATGGTGGGAAAAGGATATAAAAAATGGTAGTACAAAGCGAAGAATTTTGGAATCAATTTGAGCCGGAACAATCAGGAAAAAGCACAAGCAATAATGATAGTTTTTGGGGGCAATTCCAAGACGAAAAACCAAAATATACACCAGTTGCGGGCGACAAAGGCTGGACAATTTCTGCCTATAAACCGCCTTCAATACTTGATAGACTAAAACAAACGCTTCAATGGGTAGTAGATACCCCAAGATTGGCATATACAGAAGGTAAACAAAATGTAGATCTTGCCGTTTTAGAAACAAAAGAAATGTTCGGAGGGCTTAACCCTGAAGAAAAACAACGTCTTAATGACTTAAACGACTATGAGGCAAAAAACTTTGGCATACAAGAACCACAATATGCAGATAAAAACATAACAAATTTAGGGGCGAGAGTATCAAACTTCTTTAAAAAAGGTTATGTTGAAGCATTTAGAATGCTGCCTATGACTGTTGAAACTCTTAAATCGGGTGGTTTTGGTTATGCTGCTGGCTCTTTGATCGGTGCTGGTGGTGCTGTTGTTGCAGGTCAATTAGGACCGCAAGCGGCAACGCCTGAAGAAGTTGTAACCGTTCCCGCTATGGCTGTTGCTGGTGCTAAAATCGGCGGCGGTTGGGGTGGTCGTATTGGTGCAGCTAAAAAGGTTTTTGAATTAGAAGCAGGGTTTGCAAGAAGCGAACTAAAACAGATTGTGGATGAAGAAGGGAAGCCGCTTGATCCAGTAGCCTTAAATGGCTTGTCTGTTGGAGTTGGCGGGATTAATGCTGTCTTGGAATTAACAGGCTTAAGCCTTATGTTAAAAACCGTTCCCGGAGGCGACAAAATACTAAGTAAAATTTCTAAAGAAGGCGTAAAAGATTTAGCAAGTAATCCTACTGTAAGACAAGCACTTATGGACGTTGCCGTTAAATATGGTAAGGGTGTTGCCGGTGAAACTTCAACGGAAATGGCACAAGAGTTTACAAACATAGTAGCTGGGGAAATTGCAAGAAAAATGCAAGGCGTAAACAGTACGCCTATGGAAAAAAACGTAGCAAGGATTTTAGAAACTGGCGTAAGCACTATGGGTGCTATGATTTATACTGGTGGCGTAGGAAGTACCGCACAAACAGTAAATATACTTGTTAAAGACGGAAAAAACAAGGCAGAAGCAAAGCAAATAGCAGCAAATATGACACTTGATGAAAAGGCAGAATTTGTACAAGAGAACTTCGAAAAACTTGTGCCGGATTCTCAAAATGTTAATTTTGCAGAAGAAGAAAAGACTTTACGTGGTGGAGTAACTTATAATAGAATAAAGACAGAACTTGAAAGACAGGGAGCGAGCGAAGAATACGCCGACAAGTCGGCAATTTTAATGCAGCAAGCACATAACGTCATATCAGATAAATTCGGCGAAGAAGGCAGGGAGCATTTAGAAAAATCAAATATTCAAGTGCTTATGAACTCAAACAATCAAGATCAGGCTATCAGAGAAAAACAATTTGTAGATACTGAATTAAAAAATAGAGATCTTCAAGAATTTAGCCCTTCAGAACTTCAGACAGACGCAAAAACATTCCAATACAAGGAAAATTCAGACGAGCAAGGCGTAACAGAACGCTTAAAGGGCGTAGATGAATTTGATCCTTTATTCGCTGGTGAAGTCATTGTGTACGAAAACAAAGAAGGCGAAAAGTTTATAGTTGACGGACACCAACGCTTAGGACTTGCAAAAAGGCTTGAAGACGACAATATAAAATTAAAAGGTTACTTGTTTAAAGAATCAGAAGGCTACACGCCTGAACAAGTAAGGGTTTTGGCTGCTCAAAAAAATATCGCTGAAGGTTCAGGAACAGCAATAGACACAGCAAAAATCATAAAAGAAATCGGATTTAATAAATTACCAAAATCATTGCCTACTAATTCAGCTATGGTTAAAGACGGTATAGCACTTGCAAGACTTGGCGACAATGCTTTTCAAAAGGTTGTTAATGGTGATGTTACACCGGCACAAGGTGCAAGAATTGCCGACGCAATAAGAACAGACGAACTAAAACAACAATTAGCAATAGACGCAGTAAGAACGGCAAAGCCTGAAAACTTAGAACAAGTTTATATGCTTGCTCGTGAAGTTGCTATGGCTGATACTACGCAGTCAGAACAAGTCAATTTATTTGGAACACAGCAGCTATTTGAAAGCACAGCACTTGAAAAAATACAGATTGTTGATAAGGCTATTAAGTCATTAAAAGCCGACAAGAAAATATTTAACGGTCTTATAAGAAATAGCAGCAAAATTCAATCAAAAGGCAAAAATAAACTTGATAAATCTACTAACGAAGAAATAAGACAACAAGCAGCAGTAGCAATAGAATTAATCGAAAGATTAGCCACTATGAAGGGCAAAATTTCTGATAAAGCTATTGAACTTGCTTTAAAACTTAAGTCTGAAGAAATAAATATGAATGAAGCAGTAATGCAATTCAGAGAGTTTGTAACATCAAAAGAAGTTATAGACGATATTTACGGACGTTCTAAAAAAGAAGTAGTTTATAACCAAGACATTATACAAAAAGCCTTAGAAGGTCTTGAAGAAGATTCAAAAGTAGCTGTAAACAAAGAAAAAGCAGAACAACATAAAAAATCAACCCGCCAAAAATATAACGAGGAATACGGCGGGGCGTTTCAAGCTGCCTTATTCAATGTGGAATCTTTCAAAAACGGTCAAACTACCTTGTTTGATCCATTAGAATTTTACCAAAAAGGGCTTTATCAAAGCGAATCACAAGGCGGCAGAATAAGCCCAAAAGAAAAAGCTATACTTGATAATTTTATAAAAGACAATAAAACAACCTTAATGAATGCAAAAGAAAACAGTAAAACTTTTGGGGTAGAAGATAATTCAGCAGAACTTGCAGAAAAAATAGACCTTTTAGAAAAAATCAAAAAAGGTACGCTGCAAGAGAGCGAATACGAAAAAGCTACAAAACTTATGGAAGATTTAGAAAAATCAGACTATACAGAAATAGCGGACATAATTAAAAAAGCCCTTAACATTAAAGAACAGCAACAGCAAAAAGCAGAAGCAACAAGCACTACAAAACAAAGACGAGGACAATTTAGAATAGATGAAGACGGAACAGCTATAATAGATATTCTTGAAAACGGCGACGCTTCAACACTTGTACACGAATTAGGGCATTTTTACTTGTATTCGCTTGAAACATTAGCAACACAAAATAATCGTGCAGCAAAAGAACTATCAGAAATTAATAAATGGCTTGGAAGGGCTGACAATCAAGAATACACACAAGAAGAAATGACAGAATTTCACGAGAAATTCGCTCGTGGCTTTGAGGCGTATTTATTGAATGGTGAAGCACCTACAATCAAAATGAAATCAGCTTTTGAAAACTTCAAAGACTGGTTACGTAAAGTTTATGATTCTGTACGTGATTTAGACGTGGAATTTTCAGAAGATACAAAAATGCTTTTTGATAGAGTGTTTACGACTGACGAAGAATACGAAAAAGAAGTATTGTCAAAATATACTTATAATTACGAAACTATATTGCAGATTGAAAAGGCAAGAAAAAACCCTGCATATCAGTTAAGAGAAAAGATGTATAATACAGGCAAATTCTTAAGCGATTGGTACGACAAACTTGTTATACCTATTGAAACAAGGTTGGGCAAATTCTCGCCTGAATTAAGAGAAAAATTAAGAAATCATACTGCTGATTTAGCATTAATAACCGGCAAAGATTATGAGGCTGCAACAGATCTATTCAAAGTTACTCAAAAAATGAAAAAAGAGAACAGAAAAGATTATGAAACTTTTGATCTTGCACTTAAAAACAGGGATGATATAACAGTTAAACTCCTTGCTAATAAATATGGCTTTAGTTCGGAATTTGAAGCGGTCAGGGATATTTTAGACGATATTTACGCACAAGCACTTGAAGTGGGCATAGATGTTGGCTATTTAGAACATTATTTTCCACGCTTGGTTAAATATGATATGACGGACAAATTCTTAGAGTATATTGATATGCTCGCATTAAAAGAAGAAATCGACATAAAAAATCAAGTGTTAAAACTTGAAGACGCTAAAATAAGCCGTATTCTAAAAGATATTACTTCAGCGGATAACAGCCAGTTTTGGTCGCCTGAAGACAGAGCAAAGTTTATAAACAATAAAATTAGAGGCTTTGGCAAAAATAATATCCTTCTTGGAAGAAACGCAAACTTAAAATATGGAAGAATGATAGACGAATTAGACGGGAATTTTAACCAATTCTACGAATCTTTCGAAACAGCCTTAATAGGTTATATGGGAGGTTCAAGACGTGTAATTGAAGCAAGAAAGTTTTTCGGCAGCGAAAATGCAGAAGTAGGAAAATTAAGAGCGACAATAAAACGCAAAAGAAAAACATTGGCAGAAGTGAACGACAGGACGCCTTCACAAGCTAAATGGAAGGAAATTAACCGCCTTAAATACGAATTATCACCTATTGAGATCAAAATAGAAAGTTTTGAAAAGCAGGAAAAAAGAACACTTGAACAAGAAGAAATCTTAATACAGCTACAAAACAAAAAAAATCGTTTGCAGCAGCAAATAGACTGGGTGGAAGAAGCAAGCCCATTCCAAGTTAAAGGCGTTGTTGCAAAAAGATTAGCGGCAGAAATACAAGAAAATTCTAAAAAAATTGCCGATATTCTAGGTGATGAAGACAATATAGAAGACAGTATAGGGGCTTTGATAACCTCTTTGTCTGCTAACAAAGACATACACGCAAAAGACGAAAAAGTAATAAGAGAATTGCTTTTGGCTCGTTTTAATGCAAATAAAATAGCAGATCCGGTAAGAATTACAAGGGATATGACATATATTGCGACATTGAACGACATTACAAATGCGATTACTCAATTTGGTGATTTAGCTTTTTCAGTTTATAAGTATGGATTTTCTACAACAGCTAAGGGCATAGGCAAGCCGTTTGAGATTAAAAAAGAGGACTTAGGCTTAAATGATATGGCGTATGAGTTTTCAAACCCTTCTCGCCTTTCTAAATGGCTTAAAAAACAATTTGAACTTATAGGCTTATCGGCTATTGACGGATTCGGAAAAAATACAATAATTCAGTCAGCCTTGCTTAATGCTCAAAAAATGGCTAAAAAGAACAATGCTCAATTAGACGAAAAGTTAAAAACTATCTTTGGCGAAAGAGCAGAAGAAGTCAAAAAAGGCTTAATAAGCGGCGAAGTAACAGACGACACGATTATATTTGCTTATCACGAGTTATCAGATATTCAGCCAATTTCTAAAGATCAAATGCCTGAATTATACCAAAACGGCGGTGGCTTTATGCGGTTATTCTATACGCTTAAAACTTACGGCATAAAGGCTTTGGACATAGCAAGAACAGACATTACAGACAAAATACATCAAGGAGTAAAAACCAAAAATAAAAAACTTGTAAAAGAAGGCTTGAAAAATCTTATAAGACTTCAAATGCTTTTATGGCTTTTTGGTGTGCCTATTGACGCTTTAAGAGATCTTTTGGCAAACCGTGATATAAACTTACTTGAAAGTTTTGTAGATACATTGATTCCAGCGTTTCTAGTCAATAGATATTTATTCAGAACAGCAGACAAAGAAGGCGTAGGAAGTGCGATAACTGGCTTCTTCACTCCTGCGATAGTCAACGTGATAGAAAACACAGGCAAAAGTTACAGCGTAACAAATATACCGTTTATCGGAAAACCTTTGTACAACTGGGGTATTAAAGAGAAAAAATAAGGAGTATAGGAAATGACAGTACCAAAAATTGATCCCGTTAATAATTATGCGGGAAACGGATCTACAACAACTTTTGACTTCGATTTTTTAATCGAAAGTTCAAGCGAATTATTAGTGCAGCACACTAACAATCTTGGCGTACAAACTACATTAGTTTATGACACCGATTACACTATTAATACAATAGGGAACGAAAATGGAAGTTATATAACATTCCCTAAAGCCGGTTCGACATATTCGACACTTGAAAGCGACGAAATTTTGTCTATAACGCCAAATCTTGATATTAAACAAGAAAAAGAAATAAGAAATTCAGGTAAATTAAACCTTGTTGTTCTTGAATGGTGTTTGGATTACATAACAAGAATACTACAAGTGCATAGTAGAAAAATTGAAAGATCTATAAAAGTTCAAGAAAGCACAAACATTGATACTGAAACACTTGTAAACAACATAAACAATGTTGCGGCGGGCTTATCAACGATTGAGGCGGTCAATGCAAATTCAACAAACATAAATACAGTTGCGGCGAATGGTACTGATATTTCAACTTGTGCAACTAATATTAGTTCTATTAATAGTGCAAGCACAAACGCAACAAATGCGGCAAATTCAGCCACAGAAGCCGCAAATTCTGCTATTGACGCTGGAACGGCAGAAGATAACGCTAGTATATGGTCGGAGGGAACAGACGAACAAGTGCAGACTTTGGGTGGCACTCATTCTGCTAAAGAATGGGCTGAAATATCTTCACAAGGACAGGTACAGGCAGATTTTAATCAAGCAGACAATACCGCAAAAGATTTTATTAAAAATAAACCCGTCATTATAGATTTTACAGTATCTCTTGATACTACTTGGGCGGGGGCAACTGCACCGTTTACGCAAACTGTTTCAGTTGGAAATATTTTAGCAACAGATACGCCGGTTATTGGATTAATAAAATCTAGCACTTGGGCGACGGCAGAAGAAGAAATAGCCGAATATTCAAAGATAAAAAAAGCCGAAACAGGGGAAGGAACAATTACCTTCTACGCAGAAGAAGCAACAAGTATAAATTTGACATTACAAGGTAAGTTAATTAGATAAAGGAGGAAAAATGAGCGAAGTAATTTTAACTGGTGCGGGCGGTGGCAGTGCCAAAGGAAACGGAATACCGCCGTCAGTATGCAAAAATTTAACAATTAAAAGAAACAGTACGTCTGTATTGCTAAAGTGGCAAGATCCGGACGATACTTTTATTGATAAACAATGTTTATCGACTTGGGCTGGAACGAAGATAGTAAAAAAATTAAATTCATTCCCTACAAGTGAAAAAGACGGAACTTTGGTAGTGGATAATACAGATAAAAATAATTATTTTTCTACGGCGTACACAGACACGATAGTTGCTGGTGAAGATTGGAAATATGCGGCATTCCCTTATTCATCAAACGGGGTAACTTGTTATAATGACAAAAACAAATTTAACGACGCTATTATTTATGAATTTTGTATAAATCCAAATGACAGCAACCCCGCAACAAGGGTAACATACCCTTCGGGTTGCACAAATGAAAACTTTGCCCCTGCTTATATGAATTTTGGCAATGGGTTTAATTATGGCGACTGGGGCAATGCCTTTTTTATGCCCCGCCCTGTTATGCTTAAATATGACGGCACGGTGGATTATGAATTATACAAACAAGATTTTAGATACAAGGCAGACGGTGTAACAGCTTCAGACGTTGCAAACACTTCTTACGGTGGAAACGCTATGATCGCATTCCCGCAAGTTTGGTTTAAATTTGTTATGGACGGAACATTACAGCACGTTTATATTTCAAATATGCAAGTTGATGAAAATTATAAATGCTATACGCATTATAATAATAATGGAGTTTTGCTTGATGAAATATTTATTATGGCATTTCAACCCGCCAATATTTCAAGCAAATTGAGAAGTTTATCAGGTCAAACAATTTTCGTAAACAATGCAGGAACAACAGAAATTACTTACGCACAAGCTAACGGTAATGGCTGGTTCTTAATGGATTACGGCGAATTTAATATGATCGCTATGTTATTATTTTTAATGGGTAAAAGCACAAATGTTGAAGCAGTTTATGGCTTGGGGCGTAATAGCGGTGCGAATGGAACAACCGGCGAATGTATTTCAGACGGTATGTTTTGGGGTACTAACGCAAATGGAAAGTTAAAAATATTTGGTATCGAAAATTACTACTCTAATTACTGGAAAAGATGTGCTGGCTGCGTTTATACCGCAACTGGTATGAAATATAAGTTATGTAATTATACAAACGACGGATCAACTGTTATCGGATATAATACCGACGGAACAGGCTATTTAACACATCAAGCATTTAGTGGTTCTTCAGGCGGTTATATTTCACAAGCGTTGCTTACTGCAAATGGAATATTCCCTACCGTAGCTAGTGGTTCTGCAACTACATACTTCTGCGACGGTTTATGGTGGGCTTCAGGCGGTTACGCCTTTGTCGGCGGTGACTACTCCTATGGTTCGCTTGGCGGTG
>Ga0265294_10000816_pt1 | contig 42464 bp, 31 predicted proteins | sample MunlanPumphouse3_FD_192504 | JGI IMG/M metagenome (GOLD analysis project Ga0265294, IMG submission 192504) | Groundwater microbial communities from a municipal landfill in Southern Ontario, Canada - Pumphouse #3 | ecosystem: Environmental > Aquatic > Deep subsurface > Groundwater | place... | reverse complement strand
TAATATTTTAAGGTTAGTAAAAAATGCTTTTTATGCAAATTATTAAGTAGGTTACTTGTCTCTTATTCATAGAGACTCAGAAAGCAAAGGTAACAATTATTTTCACATTTACAAATAATCGAAACACTTTTGAGGGGTATTCTTAGGCTTATTTTGAAAGAAAAATCACTATTTTTAAAAAAAAATAATATCCGGCAGAGAACATTTTTTTAAAAATCAGAGTCAATTTTCCATGTTTCGTGTTCAATTCTAAATTTTCAATTATTTTCACAATAATTTGAAAATAAGGTATTTTTTACAAAAAAATGCCTTCTACCCCCATGCCGTGGGGAGATACTTCTTACCTTGTGAGTGAAAGTTTTGGCGCACCTTTTTATAATACGTAAATATTTTTTTGTCGCACTCGTAAAAATTGTTTTGATTACGAATTGCTACCAAATAAGAATGAAATAATATGAACTAAAATTTTTTTTTCTGTTATTTTGACAAATCTTAATAAAAATGGGCTTTTTTTTAGATCATTATGTGATGAAAATAGTTATCAGGTTTCAATTTTTCACCACAAATGCGATAAAATGCAATTAATAGCTAAAAAATAACCTTTTAATGGCACACCTAAAGATTTTTTTTCTTAAATATACGCTGTGAACTTTTAGCCTGAACTTATTTGATATTTATTAATTAAACAGCTTTATAAACTATTTAAAACTACCTTCAATCTATTAGACAAAAACATTAAATCAAAGATGAGATTTACTCAAAAATTAGAAAACTATTAATTCTACCTATTTAATTAACCAAAAACTTTTTTTAATGAAAAAAATTAAAACACTACTTTCTCTTTTTCTGTTGATGGTTTGCACCCTCACATGGGCACAGACTATTAAGGTAACAGGAAAAGTGACTGATGCTGTAGATGGATCTCCTCTACCCGGTGCCGCTGTTGTCATTAAAGGAGTGGCTGTCGGAGAGACTACAGATCTCAACGGTAAGTATTCCATCAATGTTCCCGGCAACGGTACTTTGGTATTCAGTTTTATTGGGATGAACTCGGTTGAAATCCAGGTAAACGGCAGATCTGTAATTGACGTTGCTTTGGAAAGTTCCAATGAGCTTGACGAGATTGTCGTAACCGCCATGGGTATCAGCCGTCAGGAGAAAACACTCGGTTATTCGGCTACTACCGTTAAGAGTGAAGAACTGTCAATTTCCCGTAACACTAACGTTACCAATGCACTGCAAGGTAAAGTTGCCGGTGTGACGGTACAGTCGACATCAAGCGACCCTGGTGCAACCAGCTCGGTTATCATTCGTGGTTTCGGTTCTATCAACGGAAGTAACCAGCCTCTCTATGTGGTGGACGGAATTCCTCTACAAAACAGCTACGTTACTACTCAAGGCCACGCAATGAGCTTGAGCGGTATCTCAAACATCGCTTCAGACGATATTGAAAGTATGACAGTCCTTAAAGGTGCTGCTGCAACCGCTCTTTACGGTAGCCGCGCCGCCAATGGTGTTATTGTCGTAACTACCAAGCAAGGTAAGAAAGGCTATCAGAAAAATTTCAGTATCAATTACAACGGCGGTGTTCAGTTCCGCCAGGTATCTACACTCCCTATACTCCAGAATGAGTTCGGTCAGGGCTGGAACGGGATGCAGACCTATATTGAAAACGGATCATGGGGACCTAAACTTGATGGTTCTCAGCAGATCTACGGTCCTATCTGGAATGGGCAGCAGCTTATTCACAAATATTCTGCCGTGCCTACTAATGTCAAAGATTTCTTTGACATAGGTATTTCGCAAAACCACAGCGTTTCACTGAGCGGTGTATCTGATGACGAGAAGATGAACTATTATCTCTCTTTCTCGTATGCAGATGATGACGGTATCATTCCTACAAATTCGGACTCTTACAAGAGAACTACAATCAGTATGCGTAACAGCTATCAGGCTGCAAAGTGGTTGAAGATATCATCTTCAATTAACTTCGCCACAAGTTCTACCGACTTGGTAGGATCATATCAGGGAACATCCGTAATCGACGGCCTGTATGAGCTGGCAAGAGATGTTTCTATCGTAGATATGCAAGACCTTACCTCTGCATTCTTTACTCCTGAGGCTTATTTTACTCCTTACGGTATTACCAACCCTTACTGGTCACTGGCTAACAACTACAACCACATTGACGGTAAACAGTTGAATGGTAAGGCTCAGATTGATATCACTCCTATTGACAAACTCAAGATCTCTTACCGTTTCGGTTTTGACTATACCGACAGAGACCGCAAGATAGGTATGCCTCAGATCAGTCTTGACGATGCATTGATAGAAGAAGACTATGGATATGCTCCTTCAAATATGAACCAGGATGGTTATGTATATACCAACTACTATCGTGGATATGAGACTAACCACGACTTTTTTGCCAACTATAATGACGCTTTCTTGAACAAAGACCTGACACTGGATGTCAATGTCGGTGTCAACATCAATGAAAGGGCCGGTACAAGCATGACGGGTGAGACTGACGGTCTTACTTTCTTTACCGGATTCTGGGATTTGTCAAATGGAGCCACTAAAGCTACCTTGTCAGAATCGCAGAGCAAACGTCGTCTGATAGGTTTATTCGGTGATGTTACCATCGGATGGAAAGATATGCTGTTCCTAAATGCTACGGGACGTAACGACTGGTCAAGTACACTTCCTATTCCGAACAATCACTATTTCTATCCGGGCGTTACTTTGAGCTGGCTTTTCACTGAACTTATTCCTAAAAATAACGTTCTTACATTCGGAAAACTTCGTGCGGCTTATGGCAAGACAGGTAATGATGCAGGTGTTTATCAGACCACAAGCAGCTTCACCCAGTCAACATCAAGAGGTTATTATGGATTAGGTATCGCTGAATTTCCGATGCATGGCATTAACTCATTTATCTCATCAACTACCGCCGGCAGTACGACATTGAAGCCGGAGATGACAACCGAGACAGAGCTTGGTCTTAACCTCCAGTTCTTTAACGGTCGTGTAGGTATTGATGCAGCTTACTATGACAGAGTAACTTCAGATCAGATCTTTACCCTTCCGGTTGACCCTTCAACAGGTTATTCGAGCATGGTTACCAACTTCGGTCAGGTAAGAAACAGAGGTATTGAGCTGTTATTGAATACAACTCCTATTCACACAAGAAACTTCCGTTGGGATTTGGATATCAACTTCTCAAAGAACAACAATAAGGTACTTTCAATGCCTGAAAGTATTGAGGGTGGCAGGGTTACTATTTACAGTTTCTCTGCGGGCAATGATGCTGTTTATATGTATGCAGAAGAGGGACAGCCTATGGGTACTTTCTATACTTATATGCCTCAATATGTTACTGACAAGAGCAGCCCTTATTACGGCAGTCCGATTGTGGGCTCAGACGGTCAGCCTGTTTTGGGTACAACCGTTGAAAATACAGGTTACAATATGAATCACCTTTGGACGGGCGGTGTTAACACTACCTTGAACTATAAGGGTATTCAACTCAGTGCTACACTGGATGTTCGCTACGGAGGTAAAATGTTCTCACGTACGAAGAACCTGATGCAGTTCTGCGGTAACGGGATCGAGACTATTTACAACAACCGTAAACCTTTCGTTATCCCCGGTTCAGTACAGGAGACAGATGACGGATATGTTGAAAACAATGTTCCTATCTATCTGAAGGATTCAAGTTATCAAGATTATTTTGATGCTTACGGATGGGGCCAGGGCGGTATGTCATACCTTGTTGACCGTTCATACGCCAAATTGCGTAACATCACTCTCGGGTATAGCCTTCCTAAGAAGTGGACAAATGCTATCTTCCTAAGTCAGGTTACACTATCTCTATTTGTAAATAACGTATTTACTTGGACAGCTGCTGACAACTACTATGTTGACCCTGAGCTCACCACTACCGGTAGTGACCTTGCAGGCCAATTCGGTGAGTTGTACACAAACCCTGCTTGTAGAGTATATGGATTCAATGTTAACCTTAAATTCTAATGACAATGAAAAAAATATTTATACTTTTATTTTCTGCCTGCTTGGTTTTGACTTCTTGCCAAGAATTCTTTGATATCAATCAGGATCCTAACGCTCCGGCATCGGAGAACGTTACCTCGGATATGATCTTTCCGGGAGCCGAGATGCAGCTTTGTGCTACTTACGGCGACTTTATGAGGATCACAGGAGGTTATTATGCACAGCACTATGCTCATAGTTTTGGTACATCCAACTATATGGATTACAGTCAGTTCAAAATGTCTGCAACCCGTTCGAGCACAGCATACACACAGCTTACATCAAAAGGGTTGAAAAACTATGAGGTACTTCGCGAAAAATCTTCAGAAAACGGGGATTGGGGTACATACCTCGCTGCTACAGTACTTCGAGCTTTCACTTTTCAGGTGCTTGCCGACTGCTACGGAGAAATTCCTTACACAGAGGCTTTGGATGCTTCCAACCTTGCTCCAAAATATGATGACGGGCAGACCATTTACAAAGGCATTCTTGCCGAGTTAGATGAGGCTCTGTCAAAAGTAACAGGTAGTGAGACAGTTGCAACGAACTTCCTCTATACCGGCAAGACTGCTGACAGCTGGATTAAATTTGCTAATGCCCTCAAATTGAAAATATTGATGCGTATGAGCGATGACAGCAGTGTTCGTTCCGCTTTGGACGCAGTTGTCAATGCAAACAACTTCCCTACGGCAGACGTCGCATGGGCCGATATTTGGACAGATCAGGTAGGTCAGGCCAATCCTTTCTATCAGGAAGAGTTTGCTTTGTATTTCGGTTCTACCCAGATCAATGTTGTTCTGAACGTAGCTCTTGAGAGAACAATGAAAGCTGCCGATGATAATCGTCTTGGAGCTTTCTTCTCAGTAGGTAGCGGTAATGAGTATCACGGTGGCGTTTCAGGCAGTAACTTCTCTACATCAAAGACTTACCAGTCTGCTTATTGGTCAAGACCTGTTGCTAAATATAATGATCCCGTCTATCTGATATCTCTTTCAGAGATTGATTTCTTCCTTGCCGAATATCACGCAAGATTTGGAAATGCTTCTTCTGCAGCCAAATATTATGAGGAAGCAATAAAGGCGTCATTTGCTTCTGCAGGCGTTGACGGAGCAGAAGAAGTCTTGGCTGCTTATCCTTGGAGTGCTTCCAACTATGCAAGATGCATCGGTATCCAGAAATGGGTTGCATTGAGTGGTATCAACAGCTTTGAGGCATGGTGCGAAATGCGTCGTATAGGCTATCCTGCCTTTGGTTCTCTGACAGGCAAAGATATCACCGACGAAGGTGATACATATACTCCTGAGGCCCTTCCTGCAGGTCAGCTATATACTCCTATTCAGATTAATGCCAATCTTGGAAATGCCAAGCTACTTCAGAGATGGCCTTATCCTGAGAGCTCTTCATCCAGAAATTCAAATACTCCGAGCTATAAGGGTGACGGTACCGCAATGTTCTGGGCTGAATAACTTTATCAACATTAACTCTAAAAAATGATTTAAATGAAAAAAATAATTTATACGGTAATGATGATTGTAGCAGTTGTAAGCCTTGCTTCTTGTGCAAAGAAGGAATCTTTGGGACTGACACACATCACTTACTATCCTTCGCTTGAGGTATTGGGTGACGCTTCCATCACGGTGCAAAAGGGTTTACCTTATGTTGATGCGGGATGCAAAGCTACCTTACAGGGCGAGGATGTTACAAGCCAGGTTACTACTACGTCTAACGTAAATACGGCTGTTTCAGGTGTATATTCTGTAAGTTATTCTATAGCCAATGCAGAAGGGTTCATCAAGACAGCAACCCGTCAGGTAATAGTACTGGATCTTACCGATCCTATTGAAGGATTCTACACTACACTGAACGTCCATACAGCTACGAGTAGCAAATATGACGGTCCATGGCAGACACTTATTATTAAAAATGCAAATGGTACATATTATATTACGGACTTCTTCGGTGGCTGGTATGCAATTGGCCGTAACTACGGTTCCAAATATGCTATGACAGGCAACTTCTCACTTTCAGGTTCAACCGTAACACTTCTTAACAGCTATCTCAGCGGTTGGGGAGACGGCCTTGACGGAATGGATGTCGGTACGTATAACGCTGCAACAGGTACATTCTATTGGGAAGTAGGTTATGCCGGATCTATGACTTTCTATGTAACAATGCAAAAAAACTAATTAGCTTGAGATGAAAAAGATTTTATATACAACACTTATTGTTGCCTTTGCGATGATATTCGCTTCTTGCGAAAAAAATCCTATTCCAATGACCGCTGTCGAGGCTATGGCCGGTGACTGGTATGTCACTTGCGATGGAGCCGATGAGAACGGCAATGTTATTGAAGGTTGGGAAGATCCATTCGGCGTAGGAGAATGGCACACATTTACCTACAATACTTCAGCAAACCTCCCTACCGAGATGTATGTCAGTGATGGTAAAGATGCTGACGACTGGTATTTCTGGACGTATACAGTAAAAGTGAGCGTTGACCTTGCTACCATGACATTCAAATCCAATGGCCCGGTTCATAATGAAGCTTATGACTGTGATGTTACCATCACAAACGGTAAGATTACTCTTAACGGAGCCACTACTCCGAGCGGTCAGCCTGCAGATGCAATAGAATATTGCATCGTATTTAGCGATGACAGCTATGTCGGCCAGTATTGGAGTTCATTAAAGGTTCACGGATACCGTTACACAGGCTTTTTAAACGACGATTGATCTTAATCGTCTGATAGTAATCAAGAGGATGACCGATATTATTGGTCATCCTCTTTTTATGTAAGAAATTATGTTACCTTTGCCGAGATATAAATACATATTTTATGCTTAAAAAGTTGTTGTTCTTTTTGTCGTTCCTTGCACTTGTTTGCAGCTGCGAGAAGAGTAATATTGAGGAGGCTGTTTCCAATAACAAGCAAAACGTTGAAGTGGTGCCCGATGAGGGGACTGTAATTTCAGGAAGGATTAGGATTAAACTGGAAAAGGAGATATCCGGTATAGAGGATATTGCAGCTTCATTACCTGATATGAAGATTATTTCTGTAAGTAGGACATTTCCAGATGGGGGAATATATGAACAGAGAAGAAGAAATGCAGGGCTGCATCTGTGGTATGATATTACCTTTGACAGGGAGGTGCCTGTTACTAAGGCGGCGAGAGATATTGCACGGCTGGATGGAATTAAATATATAGAATATGTCAGACCGGTTAAGACGGCAAGTATTGAATATCCATTCAATGACTCCTTGTTGAGCAATCAGTGGCATTACTATAATTCAGGGGAGAAAACTGGTTATGTTGCAGGGGCAGATGCAAATGTAGTAAATGCGTGGAACTATAATACCGGCAGTGAGGATGTTATTGTCGCAATAATTGACAGCGGGATTGAAGCTACTCATGAGGATCTTGCCGGGGCTATGTGGATCAATGAGGCTGAAGCAAATGGAGAGGTAGGAGTGGATGATGACGGGAATGGTTATATCGATGACATTAACGGGTATAATTTTGTAGCATCAGGAATAAATATGATAGGCATGATCTATCCTGCTGACCATGGAACGCATGTTGCCGGCACGGTTGGAGCTATTAATAACAATGGAGTAGGAGTGTGCGGTGTCGCCGGAGGAGACGGTATTAAGAAAGGCGTCAGGCTGATGGATTGCCAGATTATAAGATATGAAAACGAGGGTTCATACACAGGGACGGCTTTTGTATATGCCGCTGACAATGGGGCAGTTATCGCAAACTGCAGTTTTAGCCAAACGGGTGGTGGAGAGATAGACCAATCTACGAAAGAGGGTATAGATTACTTTGTTAAAAATGCAGGTACGGATAAAAACGGTAACCAGATCGCTCTTGTTAAAGGTGGACTTGTTATTGCTGCTGCAGGCAATTATTCGACAAACAGCCCATGTTATCCTGCTACTTATGAGAAAGCTATAGCTGTCGCATCAATTGGTCCTGATTATAAATTAGCATATTACTCCAATTATGGAGATTGGGTTGATGTTACTGCTCCGGGTGGAGATTATAAGAAGGGTGGAACAGTGTTGAGTTGTGTTACAGGAAATAGTTATGGACAAATGCAGGGAACATCTCAAGCGACACCTCATGTTACAGGTATTGCAGCCCTGGTTGTCTCCCGCTTCGGAAAGGCCGGCTTTACTTGCGACATGGCAAGATATATCATTGAGCATGGCTGTCGAAATATTGATGAGTACAATCCCACTTTTGTAGGGCAAATGGGAGCAGGGCTGATTGATGCCGTCAAATGTCTTGACTTGGATGATACTGAACGACCACTTACTGTTGAAAAGATTTGGACATCTTCATTTTCAAATTACATTACACTGAAATGGCTTGTGGGCGGCAATAAGGGCACAGTACCTTTTGCATACGACTTATATTACAGCAAATCTCCACTGGATAAACTTGATTTGGATCAGCCTCTGCCGGAAGGTGTAAATAAGGTCACTGTCAGCAATGGTTCAATGTCAGCCGGGGACACTCTTTCATACGAGCTGTCAAAGTTAGAGTTTACGACAAAATACTATTTTAAAATCGATGCTTATAATGTACACAATAACCATTCCGGACTTTCCGATCAGGTCTCTGAATCTACTTTGAAAAATATGCCTCCTCAGATATCGCCTTTTGATGGTACATCCTTGACTCTAAAGGCTTTCCAGACTGGTTCAATGCGGTTTGCAATTGTTGATCCGGACAATCACGATCTCTATTATTCATACAATAAGGCTTCAATTGCCGATTATATACAGTTTAGGAATGATACGTTAGTTGTGACTGTCGAAGCTGTTAAAGTCAGCGCCGGAGAGTACTCCTCTAAATTAGTGGTGCAGGATGAGTATGGAGCTGCAGACAGTATAGATATTAGCTATACTGTTCTTCCGAATAACAAACCCTATGTGGTAGCCAATCCGGACAATGTTGTGATGTCGAAGGTGGGGGAGACTGCTACGATCAATCTTGCTGCTTATATTAAAGATCTTGACGGCGAACCTCTTAACTATGCTGTTAGCTCTTCTTCATCCAGTGTTGTGGCAAATACCGCTGTCTCAGGTGATGTCTTGACCCTTACCGGGAAATGGTACGGGACGGATGAATATACTGTTATTGCGACGGATGCGAAAGGGGCTTCCTGCTCCGTTTCGTTCTCCCTGCTGTTGAGAGACGGTACGCAGGAGATAGATCTCTTCCCTAATCCGATGGATAAAGTGATGAATCTCAGGACAGGAGAGGAGCATCAGGCAAAGGTATCAATTTATTCTACTCTTGGAAGTAAAGTGTATGACGGTACACTTCAGATAGGTCCGTTTAATGGGGCATCTGTTGATGTAAGTTCCTTCGGAGCAGGTGATTACACCGTATATATTGAGTTTGACGGTAAGGAAATTAAAAGAAACGTAGTGAAATTATAATAGGATATGAAACGATTTTTATCAATCATTGCAATGGCCTCTATTTTAGTTGTGGAGCTTAATGCACAGAATGTATCATTTATTAACATCTCTCCAGATACACAGTCTATGGGGATTGGAGGTGCTTCGGTTGCCATCGGGGCTAATGCCTTTGCGATATACAACAATCCTGCTGCAATGGCTATGTCTGATAGGACAGTTGCTTTTGCCGCTTCTTACGGTATGTGGCAGCCACAGTATTCCAATAATACTTTAATCGGTGTATCAGGCTTCGGTAAGATTGGGGATAAATTCGGCATAGGTCTTAGCGGCAGATATTTTACCCACCAGCCGTACAATGTTACAACTACTACCGGTGCCATTATGGGCCAATTTTCTCCTGTGGAGTATGCGATTGATCTTGGAGCTTCTTATAGAGTGATAGATATTCTTTCTGTCGGGGCTAATGTACGTTACATTTCATCCAGGCTTGGAGAGTCCAATGTTGCCGCTGCTATCGCTGCCGATATTGCCGTTATGCTTAAATTGGACGATATTAGCGTTGCGCTTGCCGCAACCAATCTTGGATTAAAGATCAATTACGGCACAGCCGATTATTCACTCTCTTCTATGATTAAAGCGGGTGCCGCATATAATTTGCGATTTGCTCAGACGCAGAGAGTGTCACTTAGTGCAGAGGGCGATTATTTGCTTAAAGAAAAGGGTTTAATGGCCGGATTTGGAGCTGAATACAGTTACAATGAGTTGGTGATGGTTCGTTTGGGATATCATTACGGGGATAGTGAGAAAGCGATTCCAAGCTATGCTTCTGTCGGCTTGGGCCTGCAGTTTGCGGGAGTTTCCGTCAATGCAGCCTATCTGCTCGCATCCTCAGGCTCACCACTCAAAAACACACTCTCTTTCTCACTCGGATACAGTTTCTAATTATCATATAACAATAAATAAAGAGGGTGGCTAAAATTAGTCACCCTCTTTAAATATACATTTATCGTGGATTAAGCCTTCTTTGTCTTGGCTGTCATCCTGTTGTAATCATCCTGTGAAGCTACTATAAGTTTGTCAAATTCACGTTGACCTGTTCCTGCAGGGATAAGGTGTCCGCAAATAACATTCTCTTTCAAGCCTTCAAGAGTATCAACCTTTCCGTAAACTGCAGCTTCGCTGAGCACTTTTGTAGTCTCCTGGAATGAAGCAGCTGACATAAAGCTGTTTGTTCTCAATGCTGCACGGGTAATCCCCTGCAAAACCTGATTTGAAGTAGCAGGAATGGCATCACGTGCTTCTACCACTTTCATATCCTGACGCTTCAGAATAGAGTTTTCATCGCGCAATTTGCGAACTGTAACTATCTGTCCTGCATGTAATTCTTGAGAATCACCGGCATTAAGAACCACTTTCTTGTCAAAGATATCGTCATTTTCGGTAGTGAATTCCCACTTGTCGACAAGCTGTTCCGGAAGGAATTTGGTGTCACCAGGATCAACAATTTCAACCTTACGCATCATCTGTCTGACGATAATCTCAAAGTGCTTGTCATTGATCTTTACACCTTGCATACGGTAAACTTCCTGGATCTCATTGACGATGTATTCCTGAACTTTGATAGGTCCCTGAATTGCAAGTATGTCTGAAGGGGAGATAGCTCCGTCCGACAGAGGCATACCGGCTCTGACATAGTCATTTTCCTGCACCAGTATCTGTTTGGATAGAGGTACAAGGTAGCGCTTCTCTTCACCGCTCTTGGATCTGATAATAATCTCGCTGTTACCGCGACGATTCTTACCCATAAAGACTTCGCCGTTGATTTCAGATACGATAGCAGGGTTGGAAGGGTTTCTGGCTTCAAACAACTCGGTTACACGTGGCAGACCACCTGTGATATCGCCTGATTTACCGATTGCGCGAGGAATCTTAACGATAATGTCACCGGTCTTGATAGCCTGACCGTTCTCTACCATGATATGAGCTCCAACGGGCAAGTTGTATTGTTTCAACTCGTTACCTGCTTCATCGGTGATCTTTATGGTAGGGTTTTTAGACTTATCACGAGACTCGATGATAACCTTCTCACGGTGGATGGAGAACTCATCAGCAGCCTCTTCTCTATATGTAACACCATCAATCAGGCTGGCATAGAGTACAGTACCTGAAAGTTCGGAAATTGTAAGAGCATTGTATGCATCCCATTTACAGATCAGGTCACCTTTCTTAACGATCTCATTATTCTTGTGGAACAACTCGGCTCCGTAAGGAATATTGTATTGAGAAAGGGCAATCCCCGTATTTGTATCCACAATGTGCATTTCAGCCGTACGACCTACTACGATTTCGTGTTCGCCGGAATCATCCACTTTCGTGATGGTTCTCAACTCTTCAAATTCAAGGCTGCCGTCGTATCTTGCAACAATTTCACTTTCAGAAGCGATACTTGATGCAGTACCTCCGACGTGGAATGTACGAAGTGTCAACTGAGTACCGGGTTCACCGATGGATTGTGCCGCTATTACGCCTACGACCTCACCTTTTTCAACCATTCTACCGGTTGCAAGGTTACGTCCGTAGCATTTGGCACAAACACCTTTTCTTGATTCGCAAGTCAATACGGAACGAATTTCAACCTGTTCGATAGGCAGAGATTCGATTAGATCAGCTATATCCTCAGTTATCTGTTCGCCTGCCGGCAAAATGATCTCACCGGTGACAGGGTTGTAAATATCGTGAACGGAAGTTCTACCCAAAATCCTCTCACCGAGAGTCTCCACTACGTCATCTTTATTCTTGATAGATGTAGCTATAAGGCCTCTCAAAGTACCGCAGTCCTGTTCATTGATGATCACATCGTGTGATACATCGACCAGACGCCTCGTCAAATAACCGGCATCTGCAGTCTTCAAAGCGGTATCGGCCAAACCCTTACGGGCACCGTGAGTAGATATGAAGTATTCAAGTACTGACAGACCTTCCTTGAAGTTGGCGAGAATAGGATTCTCAATAATTTCGGCACCGGCTGCACCTGATTTTTGAGGCTTAGCCATCAGACCACGCATACCGCAAAGCTGACGAATCTGCTCTTTGGATCCACGCGCTCCTGAGTCCAACATCATATAGACAGGGTTGAATCCCTGATTGTCATTTTTAATCTGTTCCTCTACAATTCTTGTCAAATTGTTGTTGGTTTTGGTCCAAACATCGATGATCTGGTTGTACCTCTCGTTGTTGGTGATAAGACCCATATCGAAACTTGACTGGATGTTTTCAACCTCATCATAACCCTCCTGAACCAACTGAGCTTTTTCGGCAGGAACGATAACGTCACCCAAGTTAAACGACAGACCTCCCTGGAAAGCCATTTTGTAACCTAAGTTCTTGATGTCGTCAAGAAACTGTGCCGTTCTTGCTACGCCTGTTGCCTTCAAAACTCTACCTATGATATCACGAAGAGACTTTTTCTTTAACAGTTCACCGATATATCCAACCTCTTTAGGCACAACCTGATTGAACATGATCTTGCCTACTGATGTGTCAACCAAATGATAACCCTTGCTCTCATCACACATATCGATCGGAAGGCGAACCTTGACCTTGGCCTGGAGTTCAACCATCTTTTCGTTGTATGCAATAATGGCCTCTTCAGGTCCGTAGAATGTCATCCCTTCGCCTTTTGCACCGTCTCTGAGTTTGGTAATGTAATACAGACCAAGCACCATATCCTGTGAAGGAACGGTGATAGGGGCACCATTGGCAGGGTTAAGGATGTTGTGTGAGCCTAACATCAGCAGCTGAGCTTCAAGTATTGCAGCATTTCCAAGAGGAAGGTGAACAGCCATCTGGTCACCATCGAAGTCGGCGTTGAACGCCGTACATGCCAACGGGTGAAGCTGAATAGCTTTTCCTTCAATCAATTTCGGCTGGAAAGCCTGAATACCGAGTCTGTGAAGTGTAGGGGCACGGTTCAGCAATACAGGATGCCCTTTCATAACATTTTCAAGGATATCCCAGATAACCGGATCTTTTCTGTCCACAATCTTTTTGGCAGACTTGACGGTCTTAACGATACCTCTCTCAATCAACTTCCTGATAATAAATGGCTTATACAATTCAGCTGCCATATATTTAGGCAGACCGCATTCGTGCATTTTAAGTTCTGGACCAACCACAATTACTGAACGTGCCGAGTAGTCAACACGCTTGCCCAACAAATTCTGACGAAAACGTCCTTGCTTACCTTTTAAGCTGTCAGACAATGATTTCAGTGTACGATTGGCTTCGGTTTTAACAGCATTGGACTTGCGTGAATTGTCGAAAAGTGAATCAACGGCCTCTTGAAGCATACGTTTCTCATTACGGAGAATGACTTCAGGGGCTTTAATCTCCATCAGTCTCTTCAGACGATTGTTGCGGATGATGACACGACGATACAGATCATTAAGATCAGAAGTCGCAAATCTGCCACCGTCGAGTGGCACCAAAGGTCTCAAATCAGGAGGAATGACAGGAATAACCTTCATAATCATCCATTCCGGTTTGTTAATATCCTTTGATTCTCGAAAGGCCTCAATCACATTAAGACGTTTAAGCGCCTCAGCTTTTCTCTGTTGAGAGGTTTCAGTCTCCGTTTTGTGACGCAAATCGTATGACAGAGCATCCAAATCAATGGTTTTCAACATCTCGTAGATAGCTTCAGCTCCCATTCCGGCAATAAACTTGTTCGGATCGCTATTGTCCAGCAGCTGATTATCTTTTGGCAGTTTCTCCAAAACTGCAAGATACTCATCTTCGGAAAGTAAATCCAAATTCATTACGTTAATGCCAGGATCGGCAGCGGCACCGGCTTGCATTACAACATATTTTTCGTAATAGATGATGGATTCAAGTTTCTTGGAAGGAATGCCAAGCAAATAACCGATTTTGTTAGGGGTAGAACGGAAGTACCATATATGGGCAACGGGAACGGTCAGGGTAATATGGCCCATACGCTCTCTACGTACCTTTTTCTCGGTAACCTCTACACCGCAACGGTCACAAGTGATACCGCGGTAGCGAATTCTCTTGTATTTGCCGCAATGACATTCGTAGTCTTTTGTCGGACCAAATATTTTTTCGCAGAACAAACCGTCTCTTTCAGGCTTGTATGTACGATAGTTCACAGTCTCAGGCTTCAATACTTCTCCTGAAGAACGACTTAAAATTTCCTCAGGAGAGGCTAAGCTAATCCTTATCTGGTTGAAGTTGCTTTTAACTTTGATATCTTTCTTAAAAGACATATTATTAATTTTTAATTGTCAAAAAATCCGTGAATTAATCCAATTTGATGTTTAGGCCCAAACCTTGGAGTTCGTGCAGCAGCACATTTAAAGATTCAGGTATGCTCGGAGTCGGCATAGGGTCACCCTTGACAATCGCTTCATAAGCACGTGAACGTCCTGTTACATCATCTGATTTTATGGTTAAAATCTCTTGCAGTACGTTTGATGCTCCGAAAGCTTCAAGTGCCCAAACCTCCATTTCTCCGAATCTCTGGCCTCCGAATTGCGCTTTACCGCCGAGAGGCTGCTGAGTGATCAGAGAGTAAGGTCCGATAGAACGGGCATGCATCTTATCATCAACCATGTGTCCCAGCTTAATCATATAGATTACGCCGACTGTTGCAGGCTGGTCAAATAATTCACCGGTACCACCGTCACGAAGGAATGTTCTACCATATCGAGGTAAACCTGCCATGTCGGTGTATTTATTAATATCTTCAAGGGTAGCGCCATCAAAGATAGGAGTACTGAATTTCAATCCTAATTCTTTACCTGCCCAACCAAGTACGGTCTCATATATCTGACCGAGGTTCATACGGGAAGGTACGCCAAGAGGGTTAAGAACTATATCTACAGGAGATCCGTCTTCCAGGAACGGCATATCTTCGTCGCGAACAACTTTGGCTACAATACCTTTGTTACCGTGACGACCTGCCATTTTATCACCAACTTTAACTTTTCTCTTTTTGGCCACATAGACTTTGGCGAGTTGGATAATACCTGAAGGAAGTTCATCACCGATTGTCAAATTGTAATTGATACGTTTATACTCTGCATCATACTCCTTGAAGGCGATCAGATAATTGTTGATAAGCTTCTTGATCAGATTGTTGCTGTTCTTGTCTGAAGTCCATTTTACAGGATTGATATTGTTATAATCAATGCTTTCCAGTACCTCACGCGTAAAAGGTTCACCTTTAGGGATTATCTCTGTGCCGTAAAGGTCGCTAAGACCTGAAGATCTCTTTTCTTCAACAAGAGTGCACAACTTATCTATAAAGAGTACTCTAAGATCATTTGCCTTCTTTTCGAAGTCATCTTTAGCCTGTTGAAGTTGCTCTTTAGATTTGGATTTGCCTTTTTTGCCTGACTCTTTTTCAACTCGCGAGAAGAGTCGTTTGTCGATAATGGTACCTGAAAGAGAAGGAGATGCCTTTAACGAAGCATCCTTTACATCGCCGGCCTTGTCGCCGAAGATGGCTCGAAGCAATTTTTCCTCAGGGGATGGATCGCTTTCACCTTTAGGGGTGATCTTACCGATCAAAATATCACCAGGTTCAACATTGGCTCCAATACGGATGATACCATTTTCGTCGAGATCTTTTGTCGCATCTTCGCTCACATTAGGAATGTCGGATGTAAGCTCTTCACGACCGCGTTTAGTATCACGCACTTCCATAATGTATTCATCAACATGAATGGAGGTGAATATATCTTCTCTGATAACTCTTTCTGAGAGAACGATAGCATCCTCAAAGTTGTATCCTTTCCAAGGCATGAAGGCAACTTTCAAGTTGCGTCCCAGTGCCAATTCGCCGTTTTGGGTGCCATAACCCTCTGTAAGGATCTGGCCTTCAACAACTTTTTGTCCCTTTCTTACGATAGGAGTAAGGTGAATCGAGGTACTTTGATTTGTTTTTCTGTATTGAGGAAGAGTATAAACAGTTACTTCCGGAGAAAAACTTACAAATCTCTCATTTTCAGACTGTTCATACTTAATATGAATCTCACGTGCATCAACGAATACTACTTTTCCTTTGCCTGTGGCTACAATCTGAGTTCTGGAATCTCGAACTACAGGGCCCTCAAGACCTGTCCCGACGATAGGAGCTTCAGGTTTGATAATAGGAACAGCCTGACGCATCATGTTTGATCCCATCAAAGCACGGTTGGCATCATCATGCTCCAGGAAAGGAATCAATGACGCAGCAATAGAAGCGATCTGATTTGGAGCAACGTCCATAAGATGCACTTCACTCTTTGTAACGACAGGATAATCAGCTTCATAACGGCATTTGATACGATCATCAAGGATCTCTCCGCTATCGCTCAAATGCACATTTGCCTGAGCCACCATCTTGTTTTCTTCCTCTTCTGCACTCATGTAAACACATCCTTCCGGAGTCATATCTACAACTCCATTTTCAACCTTGCGGTAAGGAGTCTCAATAAATCCGAGGTCATTGATTCTTGCATATATACAGAGAGATGAGATCAACCCGATATTTGGACCTTCAGGGGTCTCGATAGGACACAGACGACCGTAGTGAGTATAGTGTACATCTCGAACTTCAAATCCTGCTCTATCTCTTGACAGACCGCCCGGTCCCAATGCCGAAAGACGACGTTTGTTAGTCATCTCTGCGAGAGGATTGGTCTGATCCATGAACTGTGATAACTGGCTTGTTCCGAAAAATGAATTGATGACGGAAGAGAGTGTTTTGGCGTTGATCAGGTCGATAGGGGTAAAGACTTCATTGTCGCGGACATTCATTCTTTCACGGATAGTACGTGCCATACGTGAAAGACCTACGCTGAACTGGTTTGCAAGTTGCTCTCCCACAGTCCTGATACGTCTGTTGCTTAAGTGGTCGATATCATCAACTGTTGCTTTGGAATTGATAAGCTGAATCAAATATTTGATGATCTCGATTATATCTTGTTTAGTCAAAACTCTGACATCGGAAGGTGTGGACAGGTTAAGTTTCTTATTCAAACGGTAGCGTCCGACTTCACCGAGGTCATATCTCTTATCCGAGAAGAAGAGCTTCTCGATAACGTCACGTGCAGTAGCCTCATCAGGAGGTTCTGAATTACGCAATTGCCTGTATGTATAGAATATAGCCTCTTTTTCAGAGTTGCACTGGTCTTTTTGCAATGTGTTGTGGATGATAGCGAAGTCAGAGGCATTGGCATCTTCCTTATGAACAAGGATAGTGCTTACGCCGGAATCAAGAATTTTGTCAACATCTTCTTCCTGAATAACGGTCTCGCGGTCCACGATAACAATACTTCTCTCGATGTAAACCACTTCTCCGGTGTCCTCATCTACGAAGTCTTCGTTCCAAGTTTTCAGAACTCTTGCTGCCAGTTTGCAGCCCACACATTTTGTTAAATTTGCTTTTGTAACTTTTATCTCATTGGCAAGGCCGAAAATGTCAAGAATATCTTTATCACTTTCGTATCCGATTGCACGTAGAAGAGTGGTTACAGGTAACTTTTTCTTACGGTCGATATATGCATACATCACATTATTGATGTCGGTTGCAAATTCGATCCATGATCCCTTGAACGGGATAATACGGGCAGAGTAAAGTTTTGTGCCGTTTGCATGTAAACTCTGACCGAAAAATACACCCGGAGAACGGTGTAGCTGAGAAACGACAATCCTCTCGGAGCCGTTGATGATGAATGTTCCCCTCGGAGTCATGTAAGGTATTGTGCCTAAATAGACATCTTGGATAACCGTATCGAAATCCTCATGTTCAGGATCCGTACAGTAGAGTTTTAGCTTTGCTTTTAGAGGAACACTGTATGTTAAGCCTCTTTCAAGACATTCATCCATTGAGTAGCGTGGAGGATCAACAAAATAGTCGATAAACTCCAGTACAAAGTTGTTGCGGGTATCAGTGATCGGAAAGATCTCCTGAAATACCTTGAACAGTCCTTCGTTTCTACGGTTTTCTGCCGTAGTGTCCAACTGAAAAAAATCTTTAGAAGACTTGAGTTGGACTTCAAGAAAATCTGGATAGTCTAAAAGGGCTTTGGAAGTCGCGAATGTAATCCGCTGATTATTAATTTTTTGCGACATTGTGGTTGGCTTAGTTGAAAATAAACTTTAAAAAACGACAAAAAGGTTTAGAGCCTTTTAGTCGGCTCTAAACCCAAGATTTTTATTCCCTATATTGGGAGGGGAGTTGTTTATTATTTAACTTCAACTTCTCCGCCTGCTTCTTCAAGAGCTGCTTTTACCTGTTCAGCTTCTGCTTTAGACACTTTTTCTTTGATAACTGCCTTAGGAGCAAGATCTACAAGATCCTTAGCCTCTTTAAGACCCAGACCGGTGATTTCCTTAACGGACTTAACCATTTGTAATTTGGCCTGTCCGGCTGAAATAAGAATAACGTCAAATTGAGTCTGTTCAGCAGCTTCAGCTCCGGCAGCGCCGGCAGCAGGAGCAGCAACAACTGCAGCGGCAGCTGCAGGTTCAATTCCGTACTCGTCTTTAAGAATTGTAGCCAATTCCTGAACTTCTTTTACAGTTAGATTTACTAAGTCTTCCGCAAATTTTTTGATATCTGCCATGATAATTATTTTTAAATGTTATTTATTATTTTTCTTCTTTTTCTGATAAAGTCTTTACAATACCTGCGATCTTACCACCGCCTGACGATTGCAGAGCAGAGATAACGTTCTTAACAGGAGATTGTAACAAACCGATAATGTCACCGATAAGTTCTTCACGTGACTTGATATTAACGAGTGCGTCAAGTTGATCTGCACCGATATAGGCACAATCTTGAACATAGGCACCCTTTAATTCAGGCTTTCCAAGCTTCTTTGCCATCTCTTTGATAAGTTTGGCGGGAGCATTCGGAGTAGTGGTGAACATGATGGCGGTAGAGCCTTCAAGGATAGGTTGCAACACCTTGGCCTCTTCACTGTTGTGATCTTCCAATACTTTGTGGAGCAAAGTGTTTTTGACAACAACAAGCTTGATACCTTTCTCGAAACAAGCGCGACGAAGAACCGAAGTATTTTCTGCGTTAAGACCGGCAATGTCCGTAACATAGAAATTAGGAGTTTCCTCGATTTGAGCTGCTATGCTTTCAATAATTTTAGCTTTTTCTTCTTTTCTCATATCCAAATTATTTATTCGGCAGCATTGAATGACTTGCTATCGATGTTGATACCGGGACTCATGGTAGAGGACATAGAGACGCTCTTAACATAAGTTCCTTTTAATGCCTGAGGTTTTAATTTAAGGATAGTGTCATACAATGCATTAGCATTCTCTGCAATCTGTTCGGCTCCGAAAGAAGCCTTTCCGATGGCTGAGTGAATAATACCTTGTTTGTCAACCTTAAAATCGATTTTACCGGCCTTAACTTCCTTAACGGCAGCAGCTATATCCATAGTTACGGTGCCTGTCTTAGGGTTAGGCATAAGACCTCTCGGACCCAAAATACGACCTATTGCACCGATTTTAGCCATAACTGATGGAGTACAGATGATAACGTCAACATCTGTCCAGCCACCCTTTATCTTTTCGATGTAATCGTCCAACCCGACAAAGTCAGCTCCTGCTTCTTTAGCTTCAGCCTCTTTATCAGGTGTACAAAGAACCAAAACGCGGGTTACTTTACCTGTACCGTTAGGAAGAGTCACAACGCCACGTACCATTTGGTTCGCTTTACGAGGATCGACACCCAAGCGAACAGCAAGTTCTATAGAAGCATCGAATTTAGTAAAAGTTGAATCTTTAACTAAGGCACATGCTTCCAGCAACTTGTACTGTTGACTTGAATCTACTTTAGCGTATGCTAATTTTTGATTTTTTGATAACTTACTCATTGCGTGTGATTTTATTGTACATCGGCAGGAAATTCTCCCTCAACGCTAATACCCATAGATCTTGCAGTACCGGCAACCATTGACATGGCTGACTTTTCGGTAAATGCATTCATATCCGGCATTTTTTCTTTTGCAATAGCACGAACCTGAGTCCATGTTATCGAAGCGACTTTCTTTCTGTTAGGTTCAGCAGATCCTGACTGTACTTTTGCTGCTTCTTTTATAAGAATAGCTACAGGAGGCTCTTTGACAACGAAAGTAAAAGATTTATCGCTGTAAACGGTAATTACCACCGGTAATACCTTGCCGGCTTTTTCTTGAGTGCGGGCATTAAATTGCTTGCAAAAGTCCATAATGTTCACACCTTTAGAACCCAAAGCAGGTCCTACAGGAGGGGATGGATTGGCGGCACCGCCCTTAATCTGCAATTTAATTAACCCGGCAATTTCTTTAGCCATAATGTTTAATTATTTATTCTTTAGTTACTTGAACAAAATTTAACTCTAACAGAGTCTTTCTTCCAAAAATTTTAACCATGACTTTGAGTTTCCTCTTGTCTTCAAGAATCTCCTCAATAGTGCCGTCAAACCCGTTGAAAGGTCCGTCAACTATCTTGACAGACTCTCCGACAGTAAATGGAATGACTGTCTCACCACCCTGGTCAATCAGTTCATCAACCCGGCCCAAGATCCGATTAATTTCGGACTCACGAACCGGTACAGGCTCTTTATCTTTCCCTTCGGAAAGAAAACCTGCGATATAAGGCAGATTACGGAGTACGTGTTGTAATTCACCCGTCAAGTGGGCTTCTATCAAAATATACCCCGGAAAGAAGATACGCTCGGCGCTTACACGCTTACCGTTCTTTATCTGGAAGTATTTTTCGGTAGGAATCAGTACTTGTGAAACAAGATCGCCAAGATCGGAAGACTCAAGCTCCTTCTCTATGTACTCTTTTGCTTTCTTTTCCTTTCCACCCGCAGTGCGAACTACATACCACTTTTTGGCGTTGTCAGTCATAATGGTGTTATAGTTGGTATAAACCGGTCATAATGGTCTTGAATACAATATCCATTACCCATATTATTACTGTAAGAATCAAGGTACAAACCATGACAAGAATAGCTGAACTCTGGAGCTTATCCCAAGTCGGCCATGTAACTTTTGTAGTGAGTTCCTTGTAGGACTCTTTTACGTAAGTTCCTATTTTGCTCATTGTTATTTATTTATGACAAAGTCAATTGGAAGCTTTTGACCTGTCGGTTAATAACGTACCAGCTCGTAACAACTGATATTGCAGGGGCAGAGAGAATCGAACTCCCATCAATGGTTTTGGAGACCACTATTCTGCCATTAAACTATGCCCCTAAATTTTAGTCGAAGCTGCGCTTGCTTCGACTAAAAATTATAGATTGTATTAGTCTAAAATCTTAGTTACCTGACCTGAACCAACGGTACGGCCACCTTCACGGATAGCGAAACGTAAACCTTCGTTCAATGCTACAGGGTAGATCAAATCAACTGTAATCTTAACGTTATCACCAGGCATAACCATCTCAACTCCTGCAGGAAGTGTGATTTCACCGGTAATATCAAGAGTACGGATGAAGAACTGAGGACGATAATGATTGTGGAATGGAGTGTGACGACCACCTTCATCTTTTTTCAAGACGTAGATAGCAGCCTCAAAGCGTTTGTGAGGAGTGATAGTATTAGGGTGAGCGATAACCTGACCTCTCTTAACCTCTTTCTTATCAATACCGCGAAGCAACAAACCAACGTTATCACCGGCTTCACCTTTGTCAAGGATCTTACGGAACATTTCAACACCTGTAACAACTGATTTCTTAGGCTCTTCACCAAGACCGATAATTTGAACTTCATCGCCTGTCTTTACAATACCTGTCTCAATACGACCTGTAGCAACTGTGCCACGGCCTGTGATAGAGAAGATATCTTCAACCGGCATCAAGAACGGCTTTTCATTATCACGTTTAGGAATAGGAATGTATTCATCAACAGCATTCATCAACTCCATAACTTTCTCTTCCCATTTAGGATCGCCATTCAATGCACCAAGTGCTGAACCGCGGATAACAGGAGCGTTGTCACCATCAAATTCGTAGAAACTGAGAAGCTCGCGAACTTCCATTTCAACCAAGTCAATGATTTCAGGATCTTCTACAAGATCGACTTTATTCAAGAATACAACGATCTTCGGAACGTTTACCTGACGAGCAAGCAGGATGTGCTCACGAGTTTGAGGCATAGGACCATCTGTAGCAGCAACTACAAGGATAGCACCGTCCATCTGGGCAGCACCTGTAACCATGTTCTTTACGTAGTCAGCGTGACCCGGGCAGTCAACGTGAGCATAGTGACGGGTTTCAGTTTGATATTCAACGTGAGATGTATTAATGGTAATACCACGTTCCTTTTCCTCAGGAGCGTTATCAATCTGATCAAATGATTTGATCTCAGAAAGACCTCTTTCAGCCAATACTTTAGTGATGGCTGCGGTCAAAGTGGTTTTACCGTGGTCAACGTGACCGATGGTACCGATGTTTACATGCGGTTTGTCCCTTTTATAAGTTTCTTTTGCCATAATAAAAATTTTTATTTTATGAGTATTATTTTCTTTCGAGCCGGTGATGAGAGTTGAACTCATGACCTCTTCCTTACCAAGGAAGCGCTCTACCACTGAGCTACACTGGCCTTTTGGAGCGGAAGACGAGATTCGAACCCGCGACCCTCAGCTTGGAAGGCTGATGCTCTACCGACTGAGCTACTTCCGCAAAAAAAAAGTGGGGAGAGCAAGATTCGAACTTACGAAGGCGTACGCCAGCAGATTTACAGTCTGCCCCAGTTGGCCACTTTGGTATCTCCCCTATTTTATCAATCTTTCAAAAAAGAGAGCCGATGGAGGGATTCGAACCCACGACCTGCTGATTACAAATCAGCTGCTCTGACCAACTGAGCTACGTCGGCATTTGCCTTTTCCCAAAAAGAGTGTCGCTCATTTTTTGGGACTGCAAATATATGCGTTTTCTACTAATCAGCAAAACTTTTTCACAAAAAAATGCTTTTTTTTACTTTGAAGCACTCATAATCGCCTGAAAGATATTGTCGGTGTTGTAATTGCATTCAGTGTAAAGTTCTGATTGAGTACCCTGTTCGATAAATCTGTCAGGGATTCCAAGACCGGTCACTTTGCAATTGCATCCATTATCGGCCACATATTCCGATACTGCACTGTGCAGGCCACCTGTTAAAGATCCATCCTCCAGTGTGATGATGTGCTTAAATTTGGCACAAACTTCTTTCAAGACATCCGTATCCAAAGGCTTCAAAAATCTCATGTCATAGTGCATAACGGATAAGCCATTATCTTCGGCCATTTGTACAGCTTCGATTGCCTTATTACCGATAGCACCGATACTCAGAATTGCCACCTGATTACCTTCATGCAGCTTGACAGCCTTTCCGATCTCAATTTTTGAAAATACAGCACTCTGCCATTTCGTACCGCTGCCATATCCCCTCGGGTACCTTATTATAGTAGTGCCGTATTCGGGCAATGTCGCCGAATACATCATATTGCGCAGTTCCAGTTCATTTAACGGGGCTGCAATAATAAGGTTAGGTACCGGCCTCAGACAGGCCATATCGAATACGCCATGATGTGTAGCCCCATCTTCCCCCACAAGACCTCCTCTGTCAAAGCAAAGTACCACTTTTAGCTTTTGTAGTGCCACATCATGTATGATATTGTCGTATGCACGCTGTGAAAATGAAGAATATATGTTGCAGAAGGGGAGAAGTCCTTCGGCCGCAAGGCCTGCGGAAAATGTGACGGCATGCTGTTCGGCTATTCCGACGTCAAAGGTGCGCTCCGGCATCTCCTTCATCATAATATTCATGCTGCAGCCTGTTGCCATGGCGGGGGTGATTCCCACAATTTTCTCATTTTGGCGCGCTAGTTCAAGTAAAGTCTCTCCAAACACATCCTGATAACGGGATACCTCTCTCTTTTTGGAGGTACGCTTACCGGTTTTCATATCGAATGTGCCGGGGGCATGCCAGACGCTTTGATCCTCTTCAGCGGGTTTGTATCCTTTACCTTTGAGTGTAATGACATGGAGCAATTTCGGTCCCGTGATATGCTTCAATCTGGACAGAGTGGATACCATCTGCTCTATATTGTTTCCGTCTATCGGTCCGAAGTACCTGAACCCAAGCGAATCAAAGAGTGAGCCGGCCTCACTGTCTTTAAGAAGACTTCTCTTGAGAGTCTTGACAGCTTTTTGGATATGTGCCCTCATGCGGCTTGCGCCCAAACGATCCCAAATACTCTTTTTGAGTTTGTTGTATCTTTGACTGGTGGTGATCTTTAAAAGATAGTTGTGAAGCCCACCTATATTTTGGTCAATTGATATTTGGTTGTCATTCAGGATGACAGTCAGATCAGTCTTCAGCGAACCGGCGTTGTTAAGGCCCTCGAAAGCAAGACCTCCCGTCATGGCACCGTCACCTATTACAGCTATTACGTGCTCTTTTTTGCCCTGCAACTGGGCAGCTACCGCCATTCCTAATGCGGCTGAAATAGATGTAGAAGAGTGCCCCGTACCGAATGAGTCATATTCGGACTCGCAGCGCCTCGGAAAGCCGCTCAGACCTCCGAGCATTCTGTTCTTCTTGAAAGCCTCTTTTCTTCCGGTCAGAATTTTATGCGCGTATGCCTGATGCCCTACATCCCACACAACTTTATCATTAGGGGTATCAAACACTTTGTGAATTGCAACCGCAATCTCGACTGCACCCAGGCTCGAACCTATATGTCCGGGGTTTTGGGAGCAGCACTCGATAATATATTCCCTCAACTCACGGCAAAGCTGTTCCAATTGGGCGTTGTTCAGTTTTTTTATATCTGCCGGTGAGTCGATGTTGTCAAGTATGGTCACTTCGTTTATTCGTTTCTAAATATGGTTTGTTTTCTATCCGGGCCTAAAGAGATAATGCTAATCTTGACTCCTGTTTCTTTCTCAATGAAGCCAATGTATTGCATAAACTCTGCCGGAAGATTATTGTCGTCTTTGGCCGAACTTAAATCTTTGTTCCACCCCTTGAACTCCTTATAAACAGGCACAATCTCAGCGTAAGTATCATAAGGTATCTGATCGGTAGCTTTTCCGTTTATAAGATATTCTGTGGCGATCTTTATTGTATCAAAGGTATCAAGTACATCGGATTTCATCATAATAAGCTCTGTAACACCGCTTATCATAATGGCATACTTGAGTGCGACCAGATCCAGCCATCCCGTTCTGCGTGGACGTCCGGTAGTCGCTCCGAACTCGAATCCTCTCTGACGCAACTCTTCGCCGGTCTTATCAAACAGTTCTGTCGGGAACGGACCGCTTCCGACCCTTGTGCAGTATGCTTTGAATATACCATATACCTTGCCTACAGTTGACGGGGCAGCCCCAAGTCCTATGCAGGCACCTGCACATACGGTAGATGAGGAGGTTACGAATGGATATGAACCGTAATCTATATCCAGCATGGATCCTTGAGCACCCTCTGCAAGAATACATTTTCCATGCTTTAGCAGATCATTTATGACATACTCACTGTCTATAATTTCAAACTGCTTCAGATATTCGACTGCTTCCAGCCACTCTTTTTCATTTTGATCGGCATCATACTGAAAATCATATTGCTTCAGAAATGCTATATGCTTATTTTTAAGAATATTAAATCTGTCAATAAAGTTTTCTGAAAGAGCATCACCCACTCTCAGACCGTTTCTCCCGGTCTTGTCCATATAGGTTGGACCAATCCCTTTAAGGGTAGATCCGATTTTTGACTTGCCCATGGCAGCCTCGTTTGCAGCATCGATAATACGGTGAGTGGGCAGGATCAGATGCGCCTTTTTGGAGATCTTCAGCCTCTTTTTGATTGGTACGTTGAGCTTTTCGATGGCTTCACATTCCTGACGGAAAATAATTGGATCAAGTACAACGCCGTTACCTATGATATTGATGGTATTTTCTCTAAATACACCTGCCGGCACTGAGTGCAGCACAAATTTATTACCTTCAAAATGTAGAGAGTGACCTGCATTAGGACCACCTTGGAAACGTGCAATTACAGGATAGGAGTCGGCAAGTACGTCAACTATCTTTCCTTTTCCTTCGTCTCCCCACTGGAGACCTAAAACGACATCAAGTTTCATTTGAGTAAGTGTTTTTAAATAACAAGCTAAGGTACGGCTTAAATGTTAAATACTAAAATAAAAATGTAGCTCGGTAATTTAATTTTGTCGATTGTCATAAAATGCATAATTTTATCGGTTATTTTATCTGTTTGTAACTTATAATTAAATTAATGATAATGACTGAAAAAATTCAAAAACTATTGAACGACAGTCCCGTAGCACGTTGGGCGGCGTTGTTTCTTATTGCCTTCATGATGTTATTCGGCTATATGTTTGTCGATGTGATGTCTCCACTGCAAAATCTTATTGAGGTGCAGCGTGGGTGGGGCCCAACCGTATTCGGTACTTATGCAAGTGCAGAGTACATACTTAACGTGTGCGGTTTCTTAATCTTAGCCGGTATCATTTTGGATAAATGCGGTGTCCGCTTTACCGGTACTCTTTCCGCTTCACTTATGGTTGTAGGAGCATGTGTCAAATATATCGGAGTTTCAGACTGGTTTCAGACAACCGAGTTTGCTGCATGGTTGGGAACATGGTGGGTATCAATGCCTGCAAGTGCCAAACTCGCCTCTTTGGGCTTTATGATCTTTGGTTGTGGATGTGAAATGGCCGGAATTACCGTTTCCAAGGCTATTGCCAAATGGTTTGATGGAAAGGAGATGGCCCTGGCGATGGGGCTTGAGATGGCCATCGCGCGTGTAGGCGTGTTTGCCGTATTTTCTATCTCTCCATGGCTGGCCAATATGGCACCCGTCAGCGTAGTAAGACCTGTGGCATTCTGTACACTTTTGCTGGTTATCGGCTTGATTTTCTTCCTTGTATTTCGAGTAATGGATGCCAAGTTGGATAAGCAGCTCGGTGCCGTAAAAGAGCCGTCTGCCGAAGATGAATTCAAAGTGAGCGATATAGGAAAGATTTTTTCAAGTAAGGTTTTCTGGATTGTAGCTCTACTTTGCGTACTCTATTATTCGGCAATCTTTCCATTTCAGAGGTATGCGACCAATATGCTTCAGTGTAACCTGGGGCTTACTGCTCAGGCTGCGGCAAATGTGTTCCGCTGGTTCCCTATCGGAGCTGCAATTATTACCCCGTTCCTCGGCTCCTATCTTGATCATAAAGGAAAGGGAGCGACAATGCTTATGCTCGGCTCCATACTGATGATCGTGTGCCATTTGACCTTTGCATTTTTGGTTCCTGCGACAGACAGTAAGATAATTGCATTTGCGGCAATCGTCATATTGGGTGTCTCTTTCTCGCTTGTACCTGCTTCTCTGTGGCCAAGTGTTCCAAAGATTATGCCTTCAAGGTATCTCGGAAGTGCATATTCGTTGATTTTCTGGGTACAGAACATAGGACTTTGCTTTGTTCCGCTTATTATCGGTAAAGTACTTGCCGCAACCAATGTAAACAATGCAGAAGTCATTGCTGCTAAAGCGGCGATTGATGCCGGTGCACAGGACCTGATTATCCCTTACGATTATACGGTTCCAATGATCATATTTGCCTGCTTCGGTGTTGCTGCGTTGATACTGTCCATATATCTTAAATCTATGGATGCCAAAAAACACTATGGCTTGGAATTGCCTAACATTAAAAAGTAACGACTTATTATTAAATAACTATCTATGAACAAAACAATTAAAATGCTCAGAGACAGTAAAAGTGCACGTTGGATTGCTCTCTCTTGTCTTGTTATTCCGATGTTTGCATCATACTTCTTTGATGATATGTTTTCGACTTTGTCGCATATCTTCAAAACTCCTGAATTGCTCGCTTTAGGGTGGAACTCTCAGGATTTCGGATTTTATGCCGGTGGATATTCGTTCCTCTGTGTATGGGGAGGACTGATCATTTGCGGTATGCTCCTTGACAAATGGGGTGTTCGCTTTACCGGATCTCTTTTTGTGGGGATGATGACACTTGGGGCTGTTCTTGTAGCATACGCTATATCAGGCAGTTTCGCATCCAGTGCTTTGTGCCGCTGGATGGGTGGCTTTATGGCTAAACCTTCTTTAATACTTGCATACATCGGGTGTATGTTTTTCGGACTCGGCAGTGAAATTGCCGGTGTCGCGGTAACGCGTTCTATCGCCAAATGGTTTAAGGGAAAGGAGATGGCGTTGGCTATGGGACTGCAACTTTCTATCGCAAGATTGGGTACAGCTTTTGCTTTCGTACTTTCTCCGGCTTTGGTGGCAGCTCATGACCCTGATTTGCAGGGCATTGTCTATCCTTTTATCGAAACGAATAAACCCGCACTGGTGGGCGTAGCTCTTTTGGTTGTCGGTGTGATTGTATGGAGCGTATTTATCTCAATGGATGCCAAGTTTGACAGGCAGACAGGGGAAACAGATAAGAAAGAGACTACCGAGGAGGATAAGTTCAAATTTTCCGATATCTTCAAGGTTTTGTCCAACAAGCATTATATCCTGATTTCTTTGCTTTGCGTCTTTTTCTATTGCTGTATCATTTCGTTTAAGAAATTCGCGACATCTATTCTGATGCCACGTTTTGATATTGATGTCGAAGTTGCCAAGTGGATGGTTGCGATGATTCCGTTTTTTACGGTAATCTTTACTCCTTTGTTTGGTTCTCTGGTTGACAGGATAGGGAAGGCTACCACATGGATGATTACAGGGTCATGTCTGGTGTTTGTTGCTCACCTGATCATCGCTTTTGCCCCCGCAGGAGTTCCTTTCTACGGTTATTTTGCAATCTCATTGCTCGGCATAGGTTACTCACTTGTTCCCGCTGCAATGTGGCCTTCAGTGCCGAAGATTATTCCGGAGAAAAATTTGGGGACTGCATATTCTCTGATCTATTGGATTCAGAATATGGGTATGTTGCTGGTTCCTATCTTTGTAGGTCAGATCTTCAACAAATATGTCGTAAAGGCTGTTATTCCAAATGAGATGCTTGCTGCCGTTAAGGCTGAGTATATCTTCATCGGTTTGGGAGTAGTTGCAATTGCTGTATCTATTTTGTTGGCCCGTTCTTCCAAGAAGAATCCTCAATTAGAGCTTGATATGCCTAACAAAAGGAAATAATAGACATAAACGCACGATCTCCATTGATCGTGGATCGCCAAGTACATAAAAAAGAGGGTGACTAAATTTACTTTTTAGCCACCCTCTTCTTTTTTCTACCCTTGATGTTAGAATGGAAGGTCGTCCGGCTGATCTTCGCCACCGAATGAATCATTGACAGGTGCCTGTGCCGGAGCTGCCGGAGCTGCCTGATGTGCTGGTTGTGACTGTGCACTTACAGGTGCAGGTGCATGTCCGTATCCTGCTCCCGATGTCTGCTCATTGTCACTTTTCCTACCGAGAAGCTGGATAGAATCAGCTATAATCTCGGTTGTATAGCGTTTGTTGCCATTCTGGTCATCCCAACTGCGAGAACGGATGCGCCCCTCTACATAGATTTGAGTCCCTTTCTTGATATAGTTGCTCGCAAGCTCTGCAAGCTGTCTCCATGCCACGATATTGTGCCATTCGGTATTCTCTTTCATCTCTCCGTTTCTATCCTTGTATCGCTCTGTAGTTGCCAGAGTGAAAGTCGCAACGGATGCTCCACCCTCAAGGTGTCTAACTTCAGGATCCTTCCCTACGTTGCCAATCAATAATGCTTTGTTTAGTGCCATATCATTAAAATTTTCGCTAAAATTAACACTAAAAAGTGATAATGGAAAATTTATGTGAAGATTATTCCTCTTTTTTCAGAGTAATATCCACATCTGTCAACGTCAATTTGCCTGAATACCATGAACCGCTTTTGCCTTCAAACTGAATATCAGTGATATCTATGGAGTCTCTTTTAAATGTTCCGCCATTTAAATCGCCGTCCGTATCCATTGCGATGATACGAAGGTGGGTTGCCGGCCACTCATCTCTGTTAAAGACATACCGGCCATCTCGATCTGTTGACAAGGTATCGAAGACACTGAGACCACTATTATATGTGCCGGTGTCAGAGACTTGTCCGATCACTACTTTTGCTCCGACAATCGGGGCACCTGAAGGCTGTTTTACTTTGCCGCTGATGTTGTAATCAGCATACGGAGTGCCGTACATTACCTTCATGACGCAACTTGATACCCCCAACATTCCAAGCAGCAGTGCAAGTACTTTACGATAGATGATTTTCATTATTATTCTTTTTTATATAGTCCATAAATTATTCAAAAGATAACGGCAAGTCGTCTGATATCTTTGCAATCTTTGATGTAACGTTGTTAAGATAGTATTCAGGCTCATGAGGCTCTTCTGACGGCTCTGCAGCTACTGACGTACCGTGGGCCAGGAAGCTCCTGACTGTAACTTCAAGGATGTATTCGTACCCGGGCTCATACTCAAATCCAATAATGTCAGCTGTGAAAGGCGTCCACCAGTGCATTCCTTCATCGGAACTTTTAATCGCCAGAGTATATGTGCCAAGTACGTCAGAGAAAACCCTTTCTGAAGCAATAGTAAACTGCACTTCTCTTTCGCTGTATTCCGGTGTGTCGGAATGCAGACCTGCACATCCGCATAAAGACATTACGCACAGCAAAAACGAGATAATTGATAATTGTGTTTTCATTAACATAACCTTCTGCAATAAAAACGCCAAAAAGAGAAAATACTGCACAACATAATGCAAAATATTTTGCACTTTCCGGCGCTGTTTAATATAAAGATGCCACAATACGCTTAAAGGTTGCATATAAAGGGCTGGAAGTTATCAACAATCCATATTGGAGTTCACGGTGCCTTGATTCTTCATTTCATGCATCAGAGATGCAATGTGGGTCTCTAAATTTTGCTCCGATGTAATAGACATTTTACGCCTCAGGCGTGTACGTTTGTTGTAATAGCTCGATGAATTGGTGTGACTGTAAAGCAACTGTATGCTGTGGGCAGGGAAGCCCAGTGTTATCAGACTGCAAAAATCGAGATCCTCTTTGTTGAGTGTCGGATATTTTTTGCCGATATATTCGATGATACCGCTTTGGTAAAGATTCGCCGTCTTGGAGATGTTTCTTACGATGCTTTCCTGATTGGACGGCTCGAGAAGGAGATACTTTCTAATTCTGATGTAGAGTAATTGCGGATTATCTCCGCTTAAAAAGGCATTGTCGAGAATACTCTTCGTTGTCTCAATAGTGTCATGCAGTACTTCGTGACACATTTTTTGGGCTTCCTGGGAGTCACTTAGCAACTCATTTTCTGAAGAAGAGGCCACTTTCTTTTTGCCGGTGTGGATAAAATAGTAAGCAAGAACAGCAAAGCAAAGTGTTGTAAATGTGATTTTTTCCATTGAACGTGAGTGCTCGATGGATTTGAGGCACTCGACAAGGTTGAACTTGTGTGCCTGAAGGGCTTGCATATCTGCCGGAGAGATATTTCCATATTTGTCAATCAGAATATGGAGGTTGCTCAATTCGGCATCAATACCGGTTTTTCTGTCGTGATAAAGAGCTGTACATGACAGCATTATCAGTAGAAGGAACAGATTGTTACGCATCATAACTACAATAATAGGTTAATTAAGGGAGTGTCCATAGGGGCGATGCCGGTCATCAGTTTGTAGCTGATAACCGCTTGTACAGCCAGCCAATGCTTGCCTGAGATGTAGTTACCTCCTGAAAGTGACGGATTCCTATAATTAGCTTCTATTACTGTCTTTCCGGAGAGGTTATGAACTTTTTCGGATAAGTTGTTGCGTAACTCGTTAATTAGAGTTGGTATTGTATATATTAATAGTTCGTTTTCGGCAATCAGAGTCGGCATGTCTTCAAGATGTGCCGCTTTCATTCCTCCAAGGGCATTGCAGTAATGCTGAGCCTTGGCAAAGTCTCTGTTTGCGACTGTAACATTCCTGCCTGAGTCACAGGCTGCAAGGGCTGCCGCTTTTCCGGCTCCTCCACATCCTGCTACAAGTACGTTATTGAAAGGCCGTTGGCTGAAAAGAGCAGTTAACATGTGGACTACTGCTTCGTAATCAGTGTTATATGCTGTAATTAGTCCATCTTTTTTAATCAAAAGATTGGAGGCTCCTATTCGTTCGGTATTGCGGTCTGCACGGTCCGCTATTGCAAAGGCCTTCTCCTTGAATGGAGCGGTCACATTGATAGCGTCAAAGTCTCTCTTGAAGATGGAAACGGCTTCATCAAAATTGGCAGTTTCAATCAACTCGTATGTATCTCGATAAGGCACATCAGGATAGGCTGCCCTGAAGAGCTGCGGGCTCAGGCTGTGAGCAATGGGATAACCTATCAAACCAAATCTCATGACACTAAGGAGTTTTATTATTGCGTTGCCTGACCGCCTCGAAACAGAGTATGGCTGCCGAGACAGAGACGTTCAGTGAATCGAGTTTTCCGAGCATCGGAATTCTGACCTTCGCATCTGCTACGGCCCTCCAATAATCAGTAAGGCCTGCATCTTCGCTACCCATAACAATGGCAACAGGTTGTACCATATCCGTATCGTAATATAGTTGCGAGTCCTGAAGCTGTGCAGTGATAATGGCTATACCGTTGCTTTTAAGCCATTTGTAGGCCTCTTCCGAGTTGCAGGCAACTGTTTTGACGCTGAACGCGGCTCCTATGCCGGCTCTGATTAAGTTGGGGTTGTAAAGATCTGTAAGCGGATCGCAAACAATGACTGCATCTGCGTGAGCAGCATCTGCCGTTCTGAGCACGGCACCGAGATTGCCCGGTTTCTCAACGGATTCAAGTACGAGAATCAGAGGATTTGCGGAGAGCTTGATATCGGAAAGCTTATATTCCTTTGTCTTAAAAATGGCCACAATTCCCTCACTGTCACCACGATATGCTATCTTATCATAGATATACCTTGACACTCTGAACAGGGCAGGAGTATATCTTTTGTCATCCAGTATGCGAAGAAGATCCTCTCGGAGAAGGTAATCTTCGCAGAAAAAGATGGATTCCGGAGAGAACCCTCCATCGAGAGCCTGTCCAAATTCCCTTTTTCCTTCTACAACGAACAAACCTCGCTCTTTGCGCTCTTTTGACTTGCTCTGGAGTGCAATCAAATCCTTAATTTTAGGATTGAGGGCAGAGGTAATGTCGTCAATATACATTTAATTTTCCTTAAGTTCTTCTTCTTTAGGAGTACTCTTTTGTGGCTTCATCTGAGGAAAGAACAGGACATCCTGAATGGAGGTGGAATTGGTCATGAACATGGTCAGACGGTCGATACCGATGCCGAGTCCCGATGTAGGAGGCATTCCGTATTCCAAAGCGCGGACAAAGTCCATATCAATAAACATAGCCTCGTCATCGCCGTTGTCTTTCAGTTTAAGTTGCTCCTGGAAACGTCCCAACTGATCGATAGGGTCATTCAACTCACTGTATGCATTGGCAACCTCCTTGCCATTGACAAAAAGTTCAAATCTTTCCGTCAACTTAGGGTTGTCCCTGTGACGTTTGGTCAGCGGAGACATCTCTACAGGGTAGTCAATAATATATGTAGGCTGGATAAGGTGCTTCTCACAATACTCACCGAAAATGGCATCAATCAACTTGCCGACTCCGAAGGAGGGATTGATCTGAATATTAAGTTTCCTGCAAGCCTCTCTCAACTCAACTTCACCCATATCGGTAATATCAATGCCCGCATACTCTTTGATGGCATCTATCATAGGAAGCCTGCGATAGGGCTTCTTGAACTCTATTTCATTGCCCCATACATCAAACTTGGTCTTTCCGTTGATAGCGATGGCTACTCTCTCAATCATCTCCTCTACAAACTCCATCATCCACTTGTAATCCTTGTAGGCTACGTATATCTCCATGCAGGTAAATTCCGGATTGTGTGTACGGTCCATACCTTCATTGCGGAAGTCTTTCGCAAACTCGTAAACTCCTGAAAATCCCCCGACTATAAGACGTTTAAGGTACAGCTCGTTAGCTATTCTCAGATAAAGAGGAATATCCAGAGTATTGTGGTGAGTGATAAACGGACGCGCTGCTGCTCCTCCGGGAATAGATTGGAGGATAGGTGTCTCAACCTCCAGGTAACCGTGCTCGTTGAAATAATCTCTCATCGTGCTCATAATCTTCGTCCTCTTCATGAAAGTGTCTCTCACGTCAGGATTAACGATCAGGTCCACATACCTCATCCTGTAACGAAGCTCCGGATCCGCGAAGGCGTCATATACTTCACCCTCTTTTTCCTTTACGATAGGGAGTACGCGAAGTGACTTGCTCAATACGGTAAGCTCTTTAGCATGAATAGAAAGCTGTCCTGTCTGGGTGATAAAGGCATACCCTTTGATACCGATGATGTCGCCGATATCAAGGAGCTTCTTGAATACCGTGTTATACATAGTTTTATCTTCACCGGGGCAGATCTCATCTCTCTTTACATAGACTTGAATCTTTCCGCATTCATCCTGAATCTCAATAAATGAAGCTGCACCCATGATCCGGCGGCTCATCATTCTTCCGGCGATAGCTATATCGTTGAAATTACCTTTTTCAGGATCATACCCATCTTTAATCTCCTTTGTCGTAGCGTTAGTCATATAGGCGGGTGCAGGGTAAGGTTCTATACCCAAATCTCTCATCTGCTGCAAGGATGCGCGGCGATTTATTTCCTGTTCGTTAAGGTCCAATGTTTCCATATTTTCAGTAAAAATTTATACAAAGTACAAAAGTAACCTTTTTTATGGAAAGTAAAATAAAAAATAAGTACCTTTGCACAGATATGACCATATATAAGAAGTGGATAGTTAGAGAGCCGGGTAATCCTGCAATTGTACGCCAGTTAGCACAAGAATTGGGGATAGATCAGGTCTTGGCCAATCTGCTGGTGCAGCGGGGGATCACTTCTTATGACAAGGCCCGCGAATTTTTCCGTCCGAGTCTTTCCATGCTTCACGATCCGTTTTTAATGAAAGATATGGACAAGGCTGTAGAGCGTCTCCACAAAGCTATCGAGTCGAAAGAGAAGATATTGATATATGGTGATTATGATGTGGACGGTACAACGGCAGTCGCTCTTGTCTATTCATTTATAAGAGATTTAACCAACAAGATAGAGTATTATATCCCCGACAGATATGACGAGGGGTATGGCATCTCTTACAAGGGTATCGATTGTGCCCATGAGCATGGATGCAGCCTTATCATCTCTTTGGATTGCGGCATCAAGGCTGTTGAAAAAGTTAAGTATGCCTCTTCCACCTATGGAATAGATATGATTATCTGTGACCATCACCTTGCAGATGAGCAGTTGCCCCCTGCGGTTGCCGTACTTGATCCGAAGCGGGACGATTGCCACTATCCGTTTGATGATTTGTCGGGTTGTGGTGTAGGTTTCAAGCTTGTTCAGGCTTACGCCCAAAAATACAATATTCCGTTTGAGGAAATTGCTCCGCTTTTAGATCTTTTAGTTGTCAGTATTGCTTCCGATCTGGTCTCCGTGACCGGAGAAAACAGGGTACTGGCCTATTTCGGCTTAAAACAGTTGAATGAAAATCCCCGTAAGGGACTTCAGTCGGTCATTAAGCTTTCAGGACTGGAAAAGCATATAATATCGATAGACGAGATAGTATTCAAGATAGGCCCTCGAATTAATGCGGCAGGTAGAATGGAGTCTGGAAGAACGGCTGTGGATTTGCTGATTTCAAGAGATGATGACGATGCGCGAGAGATTGGTACGGCTATTAATATCCACAATGATGACCGTAAAAGGATAGATCGTGAGATTACCAAAGAGGCCTTGGAGATGGTGCGGAAGTTGCCCGGGTTTGAAGATAAAAAGTCAACGATTGTATATAATCCGAGTTGGAATAAAGGTGTGGTTGGAATTGTTGCATCACGTCTTGTGGAGGTTTATTACAGACCTACCATCGTGTTGACTCATTCCAACGATTTTATTACAGGTTCTGCACGTTCGATTCAGGGATTTGACCTGTATGATGCGATTGAGTCATGCTCCGATCTGCTGGAAAATTTCGGCGGGCACATGTATGCGGCCGGTCTTACCCTTAAAGAGGAGAATCTCAAGCCTTTCTGCGAGCGTTTTGAGAAGTATGTAGCCTCAAAGATTACTGACGACTTGCTTGTCCCTATTATCAATATCGATTCATATTTGGATTTCAATCAGATCACTCCCAAGTTTTTCAGGCTTCTAAAGCAGTTCCAGCCATTCGGACCGGGCAATCTGTCACCTGTTTTTATTACTGAAAATGTATATGACAACGGTAATGGCCGTATGGTGGGATCGGATGCAGGGCATTTGAAACTTGAATTGATACAGGAGGATGCCCCGAACAGGCACATTTCGGCGATCGCCTTCAATCGTGCCGAACATTTCGACCATCTTCATGCCGGCAATCCTGTCGATATATGCTACTCTATTGCAGAAAATTACTACAGAGGTATTGCCAATATACAGTTGAGAGTTAGGGATATAAAGAATAGGGAAGACCTTTTTTAGGCTTTTAGCACAGCCTCGATTTCCTTTGCAACATCCTCCACACTTTTTTCATCCGTCACATCTATTATTCTGTCTGCACAACTTTTATATATCGGTACTCTTTCGTTAAAAAGAGCCAATATCTCTTCCATGCTTTTACCGCTGATAAGCGGTCTATCTGTGCTGTCATTTATCCCGTTGAGTATCAGGTTGGTTGATGTGTTAATCCAAACGGTAAGAGCCTTCTCCTTCAGCAAAGTTCTGTTTTCCGGAGCAAGAACAGTCCCTCCCCCGAGTGAAAGTATCGTATTTTCTGCGGTAAGCAGGGCCTTCTCAAGCATAGAAGTTTCCACCTGCCGGAAATAGGCCTCTCCGCGCTGCGCGAAAATGGCGGAAACAGGACCATATTCGGATGAAATGAGTTCATCCAAATCAATAAAGCGCCACTCCATCAGGGTGGCAGCCCTCTTGCCGAAAGTGCTTTTGCCGCACTTCATAAAGCCTGAAAGTGCGATAATCATATTAGAAGAGGGTAGGTTCGCTGTCCGGCTCTTCGTCAATCTTAACTGTCTCTATGTCGGCTTGTTTAACTTCAATGTCTTGAGTAGTCGGCTCTTCCTGAACATCTTCCTGAACTTCATCCTGATTAACTTCTTCTTCAGATAAAGGTTCTTCTTTCTCGAGAGGCTCTACAAAGGCGATGGTATCAATCTCAAGGGTAGAAATTCGCTTTCCTTTGGCTTTAAAGCTCTTTGTACCGATAAATGCGTCAACGTCAATCATATCCGGAGCGTGTTTAGCGCTCTTACCTTTGTATGTTATTTTCAACTGCGGATATTTGTCATCCGAAATGGCTATCAGTTTTGATCCTGACATCTCCGAGATAAAGTTCTGAATATTATTGTCACTTGCCTCAAAGCAAAATCTCTTGATGTAGAAGTTGGAAGATGGACGATCGAAATACACTGCCGAGAAGACCTTGTCCGTATCAAGCTTCTCAACTCGCTCCAATTCACCCTGATACCTGTTGCTCAAGTCAAAATCGGTGGTGTAGAATGTGCCGTTCATGCAGATTGCCAAAATATGTTCTCCGGCCACGAAATCTCCGAGGAATTGGCCTCTGGATGCATCATTCAGTCTGTTAATATCCGTGTCAAACCAGATATCTTTGCCGCCGATAGTGGAGACACCTTTGGATTTGAGTAAAATCTGTTTGATCACATTGCTCTTGGTCACGATATTACCGCGAGAAGAGCGTCCTTTGACAGACAGCTCCGAGAAGTCGAAGTCATCAACAAGCTTCTTGATTTTAGGCTTAGGCCTGTAATGAATCTTCAATGTTTCGGCTTCGCCGTTAGGATTGGCTGAGAACCATACGACGGTAGAGGCCTCTTTACCCTGAGTCAGATCGTACATCTTGTCTCTGGTAATACCTGTAATCGAAAATCTCTTGGCAAAGTAAATGCCGTTTTTGCCGTCTCGATAGATGACATTGTATATGGTACGCTCGTCCTTCCTGTTGAAGATTCCTACATGTATTATATCCTTGTCAATAAAAGCTTTATCCTTTACTTTAGTAACGATGTACTTACCGCTCTTCATGAAGACAATTACCTCTGCAATATCCGAGCAGTCGCATATGTATTGGGCATTGTCCACTTTCTTGGGATCAATACCAATAAAGCCTTCGGCCATATTTGCGTAAAGCTTGGCATTGGAGACTACAACCTTCTCAGCATGAATAGTCTCGAAAGTGGAGATCTCTGCCTTGCGCGGGTAAGAACTTCCATATTTTTTCTTAAGCTGCTGGAAATGCCTGATAGTAAAATCGGTAAGATGTGCAAGATTATTCTTTACCTCTTCAATGTTGACATCAATTGCGGCAATTTTTTCCTCTGCAGCCTTGATATCGAACTTGGATATTTTGCGTACAGGCTTTTCAACCAACTTAGCTATCTCTTCAGAGGTGATCTCCCTTCTGAGCAATTTCTGATATGTACGCATCTTCTGCTCTACATCCTGCATCTGATCTTCCCAGGTGGCTGCTTCATTTTCGAGGACTCGATAGACTTTCTTTTCAAAAAATATCTTCTCAAGAGAAGAGTAATGCCAATCATTTTCGAGTTCATCGAGGATAATGCTTAACTCTTTTTCAAAAAGGTCTTTGGTATGGAAAGCGTTGTATTTCAGTATCTCACTGACTCCCAAAAAGTGAGGTTTGCGGTCCAGTATTACGCAGGCATTAGGGGAGACGGCGACTTCGCAGTTTGTGAAAGCATACAGTGCGTCGATTGTTTTATCGGGAGAGATGTCATTGTGCAGATGCACCAAAATCTCAACGCTCTCTGCCGACATATCGTCAATCTTGCGTACTTTGATTTTCCCTTTATCATTGGCACTTAAGATTGAATCAATCAGCCTTTCTGTAGTTTGTCCAAATGGTATCTCCTTGATACATAGTGTCTTTTTGTCAAGTTTTACAATTTTGGCTCTGATTTTAATCTTTCCTCCCCGAAGTCCGTCATTGTATCTTGAACAGTCTATAAGGCCTCCTGTCGGAAAATCGGGGTATAGCTCGAAAGGCTTGTTACGCAATGCTGCAATGCAGCCATCTATCAGCTCGTTAAAGTTGTGCGGAAGAATCTTTACGGCCATGCCTACTGCAATACCCTCCGTCCCCTGTGCAAGCAGGAGTGGAAACTTCATGGGAAGGCACACAGGCTCCATATTGGTACCGTCGTAAGATGGGACCCAATCTGTAATCTTTGAATTAAAAGCTACGTCAAGCGCAAATTTGCTCAATTTTGCTTCGATATATCTGGATGCTGCCGCGGGGTCGCCCGTAAAGATGTTACCCCAGTTACCCTGGCATGAGATTAAGTAATCTTTTTGCCCGAGTTGAACGAGGGCATCCTTGATGGATGCATCTCCGTGAGGGTGGTACTTCATTGTATCACCGACAATACCGGCTACTTTGTGGAAGCGGCCGTCATCCACCTTTTTCATTGCATGGAGGATACGGCGCTGCACCGGCTTCAATCCGTCTTCAATGTGCGGTACTGCTCTGTCAAGAATTACATAAGAAGCGTAGTCAAGATACCAATCACGATACATGCCCGCGAGCTTGTACTTGTTGTCACCTTCGGCTACTATTTTGTTGTATTTTTTGAGGCTGTCTTCGTTGCTATTTTCCTCTTCTGTTACTTCTTGCTCGTCATCTTGAATTTCGTCTTCCGTGCTGTCAATCTCGTTGTCTAAAACTTCATCGTCAAAGTCGTCAGTAATCATTTGTTAGGGGTTAATCGTTTGTTAATCAAGTATATATCCGAACTTTTTTAACTTTCTTCTGTCATCTCTCCAGTCCGGTTCAACTTTTACAAATATCTGCAAAAATACTTTTTTTTCAAAAAAAGATTCCATTTCAATTCTGGCCTGAGTCCCTACTTTCTTGAGAGATAGTCCTTTATTGCCAATGATAATTCCTTTCTGAGAATCTCTCATTACATTGATTACCGCACTGATATCATATCGTTCGGCATTTTCCTTAAATTCTTCGATTACAACTTCACAGCAATAAGGAATTTCTTTCGCGTAGTTGATAAGAATCTTTTCACGGATTATCTCGGATGCGAAAAATCGCATGCTTTTATCTGTGAAAGTCTCTTTGTCGTACCATGGAGGACTTACAGGCAGCAGCTCTACAATGCGGTCAAAAATATTATCCAAATTAAACTTTTCCAAAGCGGAAACAGGAAATATTTCCGCTTTTGGAACAAGTTCACTCCATGACTGAATTAACTTTTGAACAGTTTCCTGATTGCTGATATCAATCTTGTTGACGGCAATGATTACGGGGCAGGTTACCTGATTGAGCTTTTCGATGTAGGCTCTGTTTTTATCCCTCTTTTCTACCACATCGGTAACGTAAAGGATAATATCGGCATCACCGATGGCTACATCTACAAAGTTCATCATACTCTCCTGCAATTTGTAGCTCGGCTTCAATATACCGGGGGTATCGGAGTAGACTATCTGATAATCTTCTCCGTTTACAATTCCCATAATGCGGTGACGGGTGGTCTGGGCTTTTGCAGTCACTGCAGAAAGCCTTTCACCGACGAGCGCATTCATAATAGTAGATTTGCCTACGTTAGGATTGCCGATGATATTGACAAATCCGGATCTGTGCTGAGTCTGTTTTGTCATTATTTATTCAAAATTACCCATCTTGAGAAGCGCTACCTCATGATCGGTCAGAAAACGCCACGCTCCGCGGCGAAGGTTTTTCTTGGTCAATCCTGCAAAATATACGCGGTCAAGTTTTTTAATATCGTATCCGAGTGATTCAAATATTCTACGAACAATGCGGTTGCGGCCTGAGTGAATCTCAATACCTACCTGAGACATATCTTCATCAACGTACGAGAGAGTATCTGCGTGGATCTCCCCATCTTCGAGGACGATACCCTTGAGTATGGCGTCGAAGTCATTTTTTGTAAGATTTTTGTCAAGGAATACATGATAGATCTTTTTCACTCCAAATGATGGATGAACCAGCTTTTCTGCCAAGTCACCGTCATTTGTAAAGAGTAGGACACCTGTTGTGGCTTTGTCCAGTCTCCCTACCGGAAAAACCCTTTCAGGGCACATTTCCGGAGAGATCAAGTCAGTTACTATATCTTCTGCATGCGGATCACTAAGTGTTGTGACGTAGTCTTTTGGCTTGTTCATCAACAAATAGACTTTCTTTTCACCTTTCAGCCGCTCTCCGTTGAAACGAATATCGTCGTTAACGTTTACTTTCGTGCCGAGTTCGGTAACGATAACTCCATTGACGGTTACAAGCCCCGTCTGGATGTATTCGTCAGCTTCTCTTCGAGAGCAAATTCCGGAATTGGAGATAAATTTGTTAAGGCGTACTATGTTGCTGATAGTCTTCTCAGATCCCGGTGTGCTCTTTTTCTCAGAATAATCTCTGTCAGAGTAGCTTCTGCGTGGTCTTTCGCTGTCACCGTCAGAGCCTCTTGAGTAGCTTCTGCGTGGTCTTTCACTGTCACCGTCATTGCCTCTTGAGTAGCTTCTGCGTGGTCTTTCATTGTCACCGTCATTGCCTCTTGAGTAGCTTCTGCGTGGTCTTTCACTGTCACCGTCAGAGCCTCTTGAGTAGCTTCTGCGTGGTCTTTCACTGTCGCCGTCAGAGCCTCTTGAGTAGCTTCTGCGTGGTCTTTCGCTGTCACCGTCAGATCCTCTTGAGTAGCTTCTGCGTGGTCTTTCACTGCCACTGTCATTGCCTCTTGAGTAGCTTCTGCGTGGTCTTTCGCTGTCACCGTCAGATCCTCTTGAGTAGCTTCTGCGTGGTCTTTCACTGCCACCGTCATTGCCTCTTGAATAGCTTCTGCGTGGTCTTTCACTGCCACTGTCATTGCCT
>Ga0265294_10000813_pt1 | contig 42553 bp, 33 predicted proteins | sample MunlanPumphouse3_FD_192504 | JGI IMG/M metagenome (GOLD analysis project Ga0265294, IMG submission 192504) | Groundwater microbial communities from a municipal landfill in Southern Ontario, Canada - Pumphouse #3 | ecosystem: Environmental > Aquatic > Deep subsurface > Groundwater | place... | reverse complement strand
TGATGTTACGCACGCCTTTCGAGAGCCTTGAGCTGAGTCCGATATCGCTTGCAAGAAGGTCCCCCCTTGAGGGGGGTAGGGGGGTGTCTGGCTGGAGCTTGGGTGTGGACGATCTGACAGTGGTCAGGGTACAGGAATTGGATGTTCGGAAGAATATTGAGGGAGTTCTGGAGTTGATTAAAGGCACAGCCCGACAGTCAGAGGAACAAGGTTGACCGGCTGATCGTGCTTCGAAGGGAGTTTTCGGGTTCGAGTCATTCATTGCCTGAAAAGTCCGTGCACTCAATGGTTCAGCAACAATGTAACTCTGTCATGGCCGCACAGTCTGAGAACACACCCCCCCTCCCCCCCCCTCCCCCCCCCTCAAGGGGGGACCTTTTTGCCGGCAATGCCGGGCTCAGTCGCAAGATCTCGGTGGCGTGCGTAACTTCAGTTAATATAACTAATTTAAATCATTGTGCATATGTCCCGTTACCGTATACCTTTCCAAGGAGTCTTCATGAAGCGTTTGATCATCCGTTTATGTGTTGTTTTTCTTTTTATTTCACTGTCGTCGGTCGCCCTGGCTCAGTCACAGGCTGGGTCCGGAACCGATCCCCTTCCAGCGGCCGTTCCCGTGCTCGACACCGTGACCATGGTTGACCTTGGGGCCCACGCCTGTATTCCGTGTAAAATGATGGCACCCATCATCACCGAGCTTGGGCAGGAATATGCCGACAGGGCCGCCATCCTGTTCATCGATGTGTGGCAGCACCCCGGGCAGAGGGAGAAATTCGGGATCAAGTCCATCCCCACCCAGATTTTTTTCGATCATACGGGTAAGGAAATATACCGGCACGTCGGGTTTTATCCCAAAAAGAACATTGTTCGCGTTCTGGATCGGCTGCTTAAAACCCAGGACGGGAAATAATCCATGCTGGAAAGCGCGTTTCTGACCATCAACACCTGGATGCTGGCCGAGACCTGGATGGCCGGTCTGGGTTGTTTTCTGTGGGGCATGGTCAGCGTTCTGTTCAGCCCCTGCCATATGGCCTCTATTCCCCTCATCGTGGGCTATGTGGGCGGACAGAACCGGATTCTGCAGGGACGGGAAGCGGTCCGGTATGCCGTGACGTTTACTGCCGGGCTCTTTGTGACCATTGCCGTTATTGGGGTTATCTGCTCGTTTCTTGGGCGTATGCTCGGGGATGTGGGCCCGTACTGGAGTGTTCTGGTGGGGGCGATACTGGTCTGGGTCGGTCTTGGCATGCTTGGGGTGGCCCGGTGTTCCATGGGCGCTTCCAGTCTCTCCCGGCTTGGGGTCAAGGGCGTCTTCGGGGCCTTCGTACTGGGGCTGGCCTACGGGCTGCTTTCGGGTTCGTGCACCTTCGGGTTCATCGCCCCCATCCTGGCCATTGTGACGGTGCAGGAAAAAATTATGACCGGCGTTCTGCTCATGGTCCTCTTTGGTCTAGGCCACTGTCTGCCCATTGCCGTGGCCGGCAGTTCCGCCGCAGCAGCCAGGAGGATTGTGGAAAACCGTTCCATGCAGCAGGGTTCGGTGTGGTTCCGCAAGGTGGCCGGAATATGCATCGGGTTGCTGGGGATCTATTTTGTCACCAAACCGTTTTTGGGATGAAATACACACCGTGATAAAAAGGATGTATGGCAAATAAGGATGCCGTATCTGACGTTATGTATTGGAGGAAGATGATTCCATGCAAAAAGCAACGATCCTTTTTTTGTGTACCGGCAATTCCTGCCGCAGTCAGATGGCCGAAGGCTGGGCCCGTGCTTTGAAGAGTGAAGAGATAGAAGCGTATTCCGCCGGGGTTGCCAGACACGGTCTTAATCCTGATGCCGTGCGGGTGATGGCCGAAGTCAGGGTGGATATTTCCCGCCAGACATCCAAACTGATTGAGGATACCTGTGCAGGACTTTGATTGGGTGATTACCCTCTGCGGTCATGCCAACGAAACATGTCCTTTTTTTGCCGGATCAGCCAAACGCATCCACCGGGGATTTGATGATCCCCCGGCACTGGCCCGTCAGTCGGGACCGGATGCTGACCCGTTGGTACATTACCGTCGGGTCCGGGATGAAATCCGAAATTTTGTGTCCACCCTTTTCCGTAGTCTGCAGCACAATCCATAACCTTCCCTGATAACCCATGCCCCTGCCGGACAAGAAATCCGTTGCCCGCGCTGGGGCTTTCTTTTATCCCTAGACATTGACTCCGGGATGTATTCCCATTTTTTGGTCATACGACCAGCAGACAGACCATGGCAGCAACAAAGGGATGAGAGAGATAGGCTTGTGAGCAAATTGATTGCGTTGGATGTATTTATGGGGCTTAGAGCCGGGCTGGCAGGATTGCGCCTGGTATTTACCAACGGATGCTTTGATATCCTTCATCCGGGGCATGTGGATTATCTGCAGCGTGCCCGGGCTCTGGGCGACAGGTTGATCATCGGGTTGAATAGCGACGCTTCGGTCCGGAGGATCAAGGGGGAGAAGCGCCCTATCAATACTGAACGGGACCGAGCTCAGGTGCTTTCGGGGTTGGCCTGCGTGGACCATGTGATCATTTTTGACGAGGATACTCCCTATGAATTGATCCGGGCGGTCCGGCCCCATGTGCTGGTCAAGGGGGGGGACTGGCCCTTGGAATCTATTGTGGGCCGGGATATTGTTACCGCCCTGGGTGGCGACGTCCTGAGTATTCCGATGTTGCCCGGTTATTCCACCACCGGAATCATCGAACGGATCTGCAAAAGATACGCATCCTGAAAAGTATATAACTGGAAGTGATACATGCCGATGGATGTCTGGCCATGCCATGAGTATTCTCTGGAATTTCTGCTTCCTTTGCTCGGAAAACAGGGGGAAATAACTTCTTCGCAGGCTGAATTTGTGGTGCGCAAGGCCCGGGAGCATTCTCTTGACCTCAACGATCCTCGCGGGCTTGTTTTTTTGCAGCGTCTGGGCCTTCCCCGCGGCGGAGGAGGTGCATCAGGCGAAGGGAAAAACCGGTTAAGCGAGAAAGTCATCCTGACCGCTGTGGCCCAGGCCACCGGTTTGGAGTTCAAGCGGGTCGATCCTCTGGAAGTGGATCTTGAGGTCAGTACGGGGCTGGTGTCCGAGAGCTTTGCCCGCCGAAACATGCTTGTGCCCCTGCGCATCGAAAACGGGGAGCTGCAGGTAATTGTGCACAATCCCTTTAGTCCGGAGCTCTGGGAAGACATGCGTCGGGTGAGCGCCTTGTCGTTCCGTGTTTTTCTGGGAACGAAGGAACAGATTGCCCGGCTTATCGAGGATGTGTACCAGTTCCGTCTTTCGGTCCGGGCCGCAGCCATGGAGATTGATGGACAGCCCGGACTGGGTGATCAGGAAGGGAGGGTGAGCATTGCCGGGCGTATTGACCCCGGCTCTCAGCAGCATCTGGTCAAGGCGGTGGATTATCTCCTGTCCACGGCTCTGGCTGAACGGGCCAGCGATATCCATTTTGAACCCAAGCGGGATCATGCCCTGGTCCGGTTCCGTATCGACGGTATCCTGCACCCTATCCACCGATTGCCCCTCAGTGTGCATCTGGCCATGCTCAACCGGCTGAAAGGAATGAGTCGGCTGGATATTTCGGAAAAAAGGCGTCCCCAGGACGGCCGGGTGCAATTGGTGCTTGAGGGCACGCCCACGGACGTCCGGGTGTCCACTATTCCCGTGGCCTTTGGAGAAAAAATGGTTCTGCGTCTGCTTTCCGGGGAGAGTATTCTCAAACCTCTGGAAGGGTTGGGCATGGGGGATGTGCAGCTGCAGCGCTATCGTGGCCTGCTGGAACGGACCCATGGTCTGGTTCTGGTCACCGGACCCACGGGGAGCGGCAAGTCTACAACCCTGTATTCCACTCTGAAGACCATGGCTCATCCGGGTATCAATGTAGTCACCATCGAAGATCCTATCGAAATGATTGTCGAGGATTTTAACCAGATAGGTATCAATGAGCGTATTGGCGTGGGGTTTGGACATATGCTGCGGTACATCCTGCGTCAGGACCCGGACATCATCATGGTGGGGGAAATGCGGGATTTGGAAACCGCCAATGAGGCCATCCAGGCCGCGTTGACCGGGCATCTGGTTTTTTCCACCCTGCATACCAATGACGCTGCCTCTTCTTTGACCAGACTGCAGGATCTGGGCATTGCGCCCTATCTGATCAATGCTTCCTTGCTGGGTATTGTGGCCCAGAGACTGGTGCGGACCATTTGTCCTCATTGCCGGGAGAGTTTCCATCCCAGCCGGGACCAGCTTGGTACCTGGGGGGTGGGAAAGTGGTTTTCTCCTGAGGATGAACTGTTCCGTGGAAGCGGATGCGAGCATTGCCGTCGGACCGGCTACCTGGGGCGCCAAGGAATTTTTGAGGTGGTGCCCTTTGATGCCCGGTTGGGAGAGGCCGTTTCCGGGGGCATGGAGCTTGACGCCTTACGACGCCTTGTGCGCTCCCAAAAGATCAAAGGACTGTTTGAAGACGGTATGGAAAAGGTCCGGCAGGGAGTAACGACCATAGAGGAGGTCCTGCGGGTTGCAGGAGGAACGGATATGGGGTGATGGACCCGCAAGTTCTGTTGATCAAGAGAAACTCTTAACAGACTCATGGCCAGAACTTCGTTGGAGTCAGAGGCCAGGACCCGGATATGAAACATGACCTGGTCGGGAAGATCGGTGTCTGTCTCTGTGCTCGAAAGGCCGACCCGACGGTCGGCGTTCCCAGGAAATACGGATTGCATTCCCATTGGTTACCTTGATGCTGACTTGTTGCGACAATGTGAATATGACTCGGAACCAGGCAATCCCTGCAGGCCCTTGTACCGGTTATTGGTTCCTTGTCTGGCTTGCATAATCATTCCGATTCTGGCACGTCCGGGCCAGATCAATGGTTCGGTCGGCATTCGGGGAGTATCCCGTATGCAGGCCTTTTTTCATATTTTTTATCACGAGGATGACATGGAATTTTTGCCCATCAAGCGCGCGCTGCTCAGCGTCACAGATAAATCCGGACTGGAAGAACTTGCCAGATTTCTGGCGGATAACGGTGTTGAACTGGTTTCCACGGGTGGGACCAGAAAAATGCTTATGAATGCCGGTATTCCGGTTACATCCGTAAGTGAAGTGACCGGTTTTCCCGAGATCCTTGGCGGTCGGGTCAAGACCCTGCATCCCCATGTGCATGCAGGCGTGCTGGCAGACAAGGACAATCCTGAGCATATGGCCACCCTGGCAAAGCTGAATTTGGTCCCTTTTGATCTCATTTGCGTGAATCTCTATGACTTTGCCCTGGCTGTTGAAAAGGCTATGGATCTCAAGGCTGCCGTGGAACAGATTGATATCGGAGGTCCGACACTGCTGCGGGCCGGAGCCAAGAATTTTCATTCCGTGACGGTCCTGCCGGACATCGCCGATTACGCCGCATTTATGGATGAACTCAAAACCAACGATTTCAAGGTCTCTCTGGCTTTTAGAAAAAATATGGCTGTGAAGACCTTTGGCATGATTTCCGGTTATGACCACATGATTTCCGAGTATCTGGGGAGGGGCGAGCTATAGCTGCCAAACTGCAGGGAAACCTGACCGGGCTCAAATCCGGTCAGCTCAAAAACCTGACCCGGCTGTACAACCGTCGTTTCCCACGGCAGGGCGGGTATTCTCTGGAGCAGGCCCGGGAACTGGCCCTGCTGACAGAGGATATTTCCAGGCAGATCGGCCTGCTTATTGATCGCAAGGGCCGACCGAAGATGGTTATTATCGGCCAGCGGGATTCCATACTTATCCCGGCATTGACGGGATTTCGGACCAGTCCGGGCCGTCTTCGGGGGGTGCGTTTCCTCCTGACCCGGTTCGGAGAAACGTCTATCAGTCAGGAAGACCTGATGGATATGGTTTTTTTGCGCCTGGATACGGTAGCCGTTTTATCGGTGAACCATGGGCAGCCTTCCCGACTGCATTGGGCACAGATCCTGCCGCCTAATGCCGATGACACGCCGTATCTCATCCATCCTTCATTGCCGTGGGACCATGTTGATGTGGATTTTACAGCCCAGACGGAAGCTTTGGAAGAAGAGCTGGCCAGGACCGGGCAGCGTATCGAGACCGATGCCCGGGAGGACACTGCTCTGCTTGTCAGTGTGGGGACAGCATCCCGGGGAGTGCTGGAAGCTTCTCTGATGGAACTCGGAGACCTTGCCCGGACGGCCGGCCTGGATGTGGCCGGACAGATCGTGCAGCGGGTGGGCAAGTTCAATCCCAAACATATCCTGGGCAAAGGCAAGATCGCTGAGCTGGAGATCCTGGCCCTGCAGAAGAACGCTTCCGTACTTATTTTTGATTGTGAACTGAGCCCGACGCAGATGCGTAATCTTTCCCGGATCACCGAACGTAAGGTGCTGGATCGGACTCAGCTGATCCTGGATATTTTTGCCCAGCATGCCGTGAGCAAGGCCGGTAAACTGCAGGTGGAACTGGCACAGCTCAAGTATACCCTGCCTCGTTTGGTCGGACAAAACAGGGCGCTTAGCCGTCTGGCCGGGGGTATCGGTGGCCGGGGACCGGGAGAAACCAAACTTGAGCTGGATCGGCGTAAGACCAGGGACCGGATCGCTCTGCTTAAAGGCGAACTGAAGCGGCTGCGCAGGCATCGGCAGGCGACCCGGGCCAACAGATCCAGGGCCGGTGTGCCCATTGTGGCCCTGGTTGGCTATACCAATGCAGGCAAGTCGACCTTGCTCAATACCTTGACCCACAGCGATGTTCTGGTGGAAAATAAACTTTTTGCCACCCTTGATCCCACGAGCAGAAGGCTGCGTTTTCCTCAGGATCGTGAGATTATCCTCACGGATACGGTCGGGTTTATCAAAGAACTCCCCGAGGAGCTCAAAGAGGCATTCATGGCCACTCTTGAGGAGTTGGAGGCCGCAGATCTTCTGGTCCAGGTGGCGGATGCAAGCCATCAGGAGGTGGAGGCCCAGGTACGGGCCGTGGACACCCTGCTCATCGGACTCGGTGTGGATGAAATTCCCAAAATTCTGGTGATGAACAAGGATGATCTGCTGGATGACCCTACCAGGGAGCGGGTTATGAATACTTTTCCCGGAGCCGTTTTTGTATCGGCCAGGAAGCGTCCCTCTCTCGCGCCTCTGGTGGAGGCGATTTTGTCCCGGATGCCATAAAAAAAAGCCCGCGTTATGCGGGCTTTTTTTTATGGCATTATTTCGGCGCTGAAAAAGAGCGTCATGCCTTTTTTTTCTTCCACGAGTGTTCTTCGCCCTTGCGCAGTCGCTGGATATTTTCCCGGTGTTTCCAGAAAATCAGTCCCATGAGCAGGAAAGACAGAATGATGAACGCAAAGTCTCCCCTGAGCAGCAGGAGAATGGGGAGAACCGTGGCCATGGTCAGGGAGCCCATGGATACGTATCCGCTGAGAAAGATCATGACCAGAAAAATGACCAGGGACCAGCCTACGGCACCCGGGGCCAGGGCCAGAAAAACGCCCACTGTGGTAGCCACACCCTTGCCGCCTTTCCAGCTCAGAAAGACTGAATACATATGTCCGATGACCACTGCCAGGCCGGTCAGGGTCAGGAACAGAGGAGAGTGAGTAAAACTTGTGGCCAGAATGATGGGCAGAAATCCTTTAAGAATATCCAGAATCAGGGTCAAAATGCCATAGCCCAGTCCACAGGTCCGGGCTATATTGGTGGCTCCGGTACTTTTGCTGCCCTGGGTCAGGGGGTCGATTTTGCAAAAAATCTTGGCGATAAGCAGGCCAAAGGGAATGGCGCCGAGGAGATAACTGAGTCCCAGCCAGAATACTGTCACCATTGTTTACTCCGTTATTTGAATGATTGGGAATACAGGATACCGTAAAAAAAATCGTTAAATCAAGACGCTGATAATCGCAACTGCCGACGGACCTTACTCTTCCCATGCCTCGGCGATACGCAATTCATTGGCTAAGGGGTCCACCTTGCCGATACGGATCTGAAAACGCTGGCCGATGCGCACTTTATCTCCGAAAATGGCCTTGGGTGCCTTGAGAAAGAGCTGTTCTTCGGGCAGGGAGATGGTGACCATATTGTGCGTGTCCTCGACAATTTCTCCGGACCAGCGACGATTTTTGGCCTGCTGGCGGAAGAACAGGTATTTCCAGTATCGGGGTCTGTAGCGTTGGATTTTGCCCACGGCCTGGGCTCGGGCGCTCAGATGGGGCAGGACGGAGCTGATACTCTCTTTGGTCCATTTGGATTCACCGGTACGCAAGAAATGAGCTATCTGGGCCGAATTGATGAAATCCGAATACCGCCTCAGTGGTGAAGTAATGGGCGCATAGGCCGCAGCAGCCAGGGTTGCATGACGCTTGGGCTCCATTTCCATGATGGACGGACCCATGCACTTGATCAATCTGTAGATATCGCAGGGAGCAGACCATACCCCGGCGCTTTCCTGGGGCAGGGTGATGTTCTGGGTTCTGAAAATCAGGGGCAGACCCTGCTCGTGGGCCCACGTGGCAATGGCACTGTTGGCCAGGATCATGAATTCGCTGACTAGGACCTGGGCCAGGGTGTCCTCTTCCTTGGTCTCTATACACACCTGGGGGTTTTGTCCGGAAGGGGTCAGGGTGATGACAGGATCGGGTTGGAGCATGATCACTGCTCCTTTCTTGACTCTGCCTTCCCTGAGCATGGTTGCAAGTTCGCTGGCCGTCTGAAGCATGGGTTCAGGTTCCGGGCTGGTCAGGTTATGTTCGACCTCGTCATAGGTCAGGTTGCGGCTCATGCTGACCCATGATTGTCGGGGGGTACATCGGGTTAGGGTTCCCGTTGGATCAAGTTCCATGTCCAGAATCAGAGCCGGTCGGGTCTGGCCTGCATGGAGACTGAAAAAATCGGTCCCCAGCTTCTTGGGGAGCATATTGCTTGTTCCTTCGGGGAGATAGATAGAGGAAAAACGATGCATCACCGCCTTGTCCAGGGGGGAGTCGAATTCCCAGCACAGAGAGGGGGAGGCCAGGATGATTTCCAGGTGGAAACCCTTTTGGGTACGTTCCAGGCGGAATCCATCGTCGATATCCCGGGTTGAGGCCGAGTCGATGCTCACGGCATCGGGGCATTCAGGGGGTTCCTGCAGGGCCTGGACTCGGTCACGGATCGCGGCAATATCAGCGGCAAAGGGAGCGGACCATTGTTCATCTTCCCAGATGTAGTCCGCCTGTTCCAGAAGATAATTATAGTGCGGGGGAACAAGGCCCCAGGCCTGGGCCAGGAGCAGGGGAAGGAAGGGAATATCTGGAATCCCGGTGACCATCTTTTTCCACAGGGTTTCCGAGCCCTTTTCATCGCGCAGGGCAATGCTGTCTAAAAGTAACGTTTTGAGCTTTTCAGTTATATCCGGTTCGGGGTCCGGGGGCAGGGGTTTACCTTTCTGGGATGCCTCCCAGAGCCCTTTGAGAAAGGCTTGGCCGAATCCGACCAGACGTTCTTTTTCTTGAGATCTGCGTGTCTCTTCCAGCCTTGTTGCAACACTCTCCTGGGAATAGATTTCAAAATGGGGGGGAGAAAATTTGAAATGGGTTTTGGTCTGCAGGAGTTTACGTCCCAGGGCCGCGGTCTGGTCAATGTCGGGCTCATCCCATAGAAGATCGCACAGCCAGGGCAGGGAGGCACGGTTGATTTCTCCCTGGGCAAGTTCCCATAATTCCATGGCATCCACCTCGGCGAGCATGCGTTCGCGTTTGGCGTGCAGGGTCTTTAAGGTATCCAGAACTTCAGACCGGCTGAGAGACTCGGGAGTCATGGGGCCAATCCAGGGGAGAATCCGGGCCGCAGGAAGTTTCATCTCCCGCTGGTTGATATTGATGATCCTTACCCGGCTGTTCTGGACCTCCTGCACCCAGCCGATAATAGGCTGGTTATTCTGGAGGTATTCAATAATCGCCCCGGGACGGAGCGGGTCGAGCTGCATGTTTGTCATGGTTTTAATCGGGATATAAGATAAAGGATAAAGGGGAAAGGAGGACGGATAAAGGATATAAGATATAGGATGAAGGATATACGAAAACAGTTCGTTGGGTGCAACGATCGTACATCTTACAGCTTACATCCTAAATCCTTTATCCTTCTTTTCACCTAATGCTTGAACGACCGCTGGCCTGTAAAGACCATGGCCACCTGGGGAATGGCCTCGTTAACAGCCTGGATGATTTCATGGTCTCTGATGGAGCCTCCGGGCTGGGCGATGGCTGTAATGCCCTGGGCCAGAGCTACGTCTACCCCGTCGCGGAAGGGGAAAAAGCCGTCCGAAACCATGACCGATCCGGGGAGTCCGCCTTTGGCCTGTTCGGTTCGATCCATGATATCTGTCAGGATGCGTTTTTTGTCTGCATCGGTTGCGGCCTGCTCCTTGAGTTCGTAGAGAGAAGATCCCTGTTCCTCAAAGGCCAGATTGTCGGCGTATTTGGTATGGGCTTTGTGAATGGCCAGCTCCACGCATCCCACACGGTCCTGTTCTCCGGTACCGATGGCCGTGGTGACGCCGTTCCGGACCATGATCACCGAGTTGGAGGTTACGCCCGATTCAACGGCCCAGGCAAAGAGGAGATCGTCGGCTTCTTCCTGGGAAGGGCCACGGGCAATGAAGGTGGTCCCGTCTTTCTCCGCTTCGGCCGGAAGAAACTGTTCGGCGGTGAGGATTCTGTTGCGGAAGGAAAACTGGGCGATGATGCCTCCGTCCGTGAGGGACTTGAGGTCTACAAAGGGGATACCTACCAGCTTTTCTAGTTCCTGCAGCCCTGGGATTTCCAGAATACGCAGGTTCTTCCTCTTTTTCAGGGTGTCCACTGTGCCCGGCTCAAAAGAAGGTGCAGCGACCACTTCGAAATAGGCATTGTTGATCACTTCTGCAGCTTCAGTCGTCAGGGGGCGGTTAAGGACAATGGCTCCGCCAAAGGCTGCAATGCGGTCGGCCAGAAATGCCTTGTGCAAGGCGTCGCCGATGCCTTTCTCAGACCAGGCAGCGCCACAGGGATTGTTGTGTTTCAGGATGATGGCGGCGGGTTTGGCCGTCAGGTATTGGAGGATGTTGATCCCGTTATCCACATCGGTCAGGTTGATCTTGCCCGGGTGTTTGCCCGCCTGGATCATATGTTCTTCGGAGAGTGCAGAGACAAGTCCCTGGCCGGCTTTCCGGAAGGTGATGCCTCCAAGTTCAAGGCTGCCATCCTTGAGTTCGTACAGAGCTGCAGGCTGGTCGGGATTTTCGCCGTAGCGCAATCCTCTTTCTTCACCGTTGATCTGCCAGGTTCTTTTTTGGAAGGACAGGGTGGTTGCACCCAGGGTCAGGGACATCTCTGCCGGGAAAGGGTCGGACTGGATGGTCCGGTACATTTTTTTTAAATCACTCACGGTCGACTCCTTGGAATCGCTTGACACTGCGCAGCGCGATGGTGTGTTTATAGTACAATAATGTGGTGTTGCGGAAACTAAAACTTCTAGCACATGCGAAACCGGGGGGCAAATTGTGTCTTGTCTCCGGAAATGGAGCCGGGTCAGACGTTGGTCCAGGCAGGGAGAAGGACAGAATCATGGACAGAATGCTGGAACAGATGGCCGGGAAACTCAATCGTTATGATGAGGCCTCATTGAGTGCCTTGTGGGAAAAATATTTCGGAATTGTCCAGAAGTATGAGCCTACAGAGGCATGGGAAGAAGCCGTGCTGATCCTGAATATGATCCAGGGGGTGCGCTGGAAGAACCAGCTCTTTAACTATCATCTGGGCCTGACGCAAAAAAGGCCCGAGACCGGACATGTAGTATCCCTGTTGCAGGAAGAGAAGAGAACGGGAAATACGTTATCGTCTGCTGAGCATGGTGCCGGACGTAAGTCGGGCAAGGTTCTTGCCTTCCGGTCGCGCAAGCCGGACGAGACCTGTTAAAAAATAGTAATAGTAGCGGATGCTTTCCACATAATCCACAGCTTCGAGTCCTCTGCAGTATCCGTAGGTGGAGTCGGAATAATATTTTTTGTAACTGAGTAGAGGGAATATTTTTTTAACATCCCTCCAGGTCGTGGCATCCCGGCCTTTTTTTTCGGTCAGCGTAAGGGCGTCGCGCAGATGGCCCATGCCCTGATTATACGCTGCCAGGGCCAGAAAAAGATTGTTCCAGGTGGTGAGTTCCTGGGATGCAAGGCGGTCTGCAAGTCCTCTGAGATATTCCGCCCCGCCCATGATGCTTGCTTTGGGCGCCAGCCGGTTGGCTATTCCCAGCTCCTGTGCCGTGGTCTGGCTGATCTGGAGCAGCCCCCGGACTCCCGTTTTGCTCCGCGCATGGGGGTCAAAATGGGATTCCTGATAGATCATGGCAACCAGTAACAGAGGATCGAATCCGTATTTTTGAGCTGCTTTGCGGATGGTCGCACTATAGAGTGGCAGTTCTGTATCAATGACCTCAAGGAGATGATCCAGTTCATAGAAGTCTGTTTGGCTCGGCAGAAAGCCAAGATATCGGGCCTTGAGGTCACGTAAAAAGGGTGAAGAGGGGACCGTTTTCCAGAAAGTGCGCAGGGAGGCGGCCAGAGCCTTACGCTCTATCCGCCAGGACCAGGCTGTGCCGAAGGTCTGGTGCAGATTGAGAGACGGGCGTATATCCGGGAAAAAAGGTTGCCAGAGGTTGAATCCCGAGGCGCTGACCACCGCGAAACGTGTGCGGTTTTCGGTCATGTCGGTCAACAGGGTGTCCAGGCCGGGGCCTGTGGGGGTGACCGTTGTATCCATGCATCCCATGGTCCGGGTCAGTGTCTGCACGGATTTTAGTATCTCCGTGCCCCGTGAGATTAATAACTCGTCCTGGCAGATGTCCTGGGGGTTAAGAAGTCCTTGTTTCCATTTGTTGTGCACGATGACCGGCTGATCAGTCCGATATATCGGACCAGTCTGCAGGTCCGGGTGGGAGGAAAGCAAAGATCGGGCCGAGGAACAGATAAAGATATCCGCCCGATTGTTTTGCAGTGCATCGATGCCTTGTTGGACGGTGTGTACGGGCTGCCATACGGGGGTAAACTTGTGGCGCGTACAAAAGAGACGGACCAGTTCGTTATCAAAGCCCGGGCCGTATGGAGACAGGCGCGCGATGATTATTTCGCCCGGCAGATATGCAACACGGAATGCTGTCAGATTGCTATCGGGTCTGAATAGCAGGCCTGTGAGCAGGAGCTGGAGCAGAACAAGAAAAAGAATATGAATTTTTAGAATTTTGGATGTCGTCATAGATAGACCCTCTATGTAAGGGACCTGTTGTTGTTTGGCAAGGTGGCAATGTCCCCGGAGGGCGGCGGAGCGTGCAAGGGGTATCAAGGAGAAAACGCTGCATTGCAGAATTATTTTAGGTTTGTTGTCATCGCATGTTGTTTGTTGACTTTGGTCCGGCCCTTTTTTATTGCTTAAAGCCATTTGCCATCGGTTGAGATGACAGTGATTCTTTTAAGGAGAAATGGAACATGTCGAATACAGTGGTTATGGGAGCCCAATGGGGTGATGAAGGCAAGGGCAAAATTGTCGACCTTCTGACTCGGGAAGCAGACCTTATTGTTCGCTTTCAGGGTGGTAACAACGCCGGTCACACCCTGGTCGTGGGCGACACGAAGTGTATCCTTCATCTCATTCCCTCGGGCATTCTGCATGAGGAAAAACAGTGCTTTATCGGTAACGGTGTGGTGCTTGATCCTGAAGTGTTCTGTCAGGAAATTGATGATTTCCTGGCGCATGGTCGTGTAATCGGCCCGGAGCATTTGGTGGTGAGCAAGAAAGCACACGTCATTATGCCCTACCATAAGCTTCTGGATGCCGCTAGAGAAGCCATAAAGTCCGGGAAAGACAAAATCGGTACCACCGGACGTGGCATTGGACCATGCTATGAAGATAAGGCCGCGCGGATTGGTGTCCGGGCTGGAGATCTGACCAATAAAGAGCTGGTCAGAACCAAGATTATCAAGGCCTTGCAGGAAAAAAATGTGCTGTTTGAAAAACTCTATGGTCTGCCCCCCCTTGATCCGGAAGAAGTCCTGGAACAGATATGGCCCTTTGCACAGCGTACGGCAGCCTATCTGGGAGATGTTTCCGCCGCAATCCAGGATGGTGTCAAAGCGGGCAAGTCTGTTCTCTTCGAAGGGGCCCAGGGGACTCATCTGGACATAGATCATGGGACCTACCCTTTTGTGACCTCTTCCAATACAGTGGCCAGCAATGCAGCCGCTGGAAGCGGATGTTCCTGCGCCATGCTGGACAGGATTGTCGCCGTGGTCAAGGCGTATACCACCCGGGTGGGCAGTGGTCCCTTCCCTGTGGAACTGGATGATGTCACCGGTACTTTTTTGCAGAACAATGGGAGTGAATACGGTGCAACAACTGGTCGTCCTCGTCGCTGTGGTTGGCTGGACGTGGTCATCCTCAGAGAGTCTGTGCGTCTTAACGGCCCCACAGGTATTGCATTGACCAAACTGGATGTTTTGGATGGTCTTGAGGAACTGAAAATTTGTACCGCATATATCTATCGTGACCAACAGGTTCTCTATCCCCCTCAGGAAGAAAACAGTCTGGCCGAGGTCACTCCGGTGTATGAAATCCTGCCCGGCTGGAAGGAAAATATCAGTGTCTGCAGAACCTGGGAAGATCTTCCCGAGGCGGCAAAGACATATGTTCTGCGTATTGAAGCCCTGCTGGGTGTGCCAGTTTCTCTTGTTTCCGTGGGTCCGGACAGGGATCAGACCATAATGCGGAGCTAAACCAAACCACGTTTGAGGGATTGAGTTTTTTTCACCGCGAAGAACGCTAAGGAACACGAAGAAAAGCAACAAAATAAAGCTCAATCTATCCCAGATTCTTCACCCTTCGCGTTCCTTCGTGCCCTTCGCGGTGAAAAAAGAATTGAACAGTGATAACCTGTTCGAAAACTATGGGTCTGAAACTGGGTTTGGTTTAGCACGGGATTTGAAATATATTTTGTATGGCAACGGTCGGGGAGAAACTTTCCCGGCCGTTTTTTTATGGGGTCATATTTTTTGTTCCTGTTTTTTTCTGGAGGGGCAGGCAGGCGTTCCCAGGCCCGCCCGCGTTGCATCATTCCCGTGTTTTGAGTACACAGGGCACATACCTCGCTGCGGGCGTTTTCCTGTTTTTAATCCCGCGTGCACAACCTTGTTGCGTTTGGAATGTCCCCTATGATCCATGTACAATCCCTTTCATATTCTTTTGGCAACCATTGGGCGCTCAAAGATGTCTCGTTCTCTCTGGCCCCGGGAGATTTTCTTTTTTTGGTCGGTCCTTCTGGTGCGGGCAAGACAACACTGATGCGAGTTTTGCATGGCAGCCTTCCGGTTCAGCGGGGTCGTGCTGAAGTGGCTGGCGTGGATCTTGGCAAACTCAAGGCCGGACGTCTGCACTATCTGCGCAGGCAGATCGGGGTGGTCTTTCAGGATTTTAAAGTTCTGGCCGGTCGCACTGTTTTTGATAATGTGGCCTTGCCTTTGTATGTGCAGGGGATGAAAAAACAGGTTATCCAGCACCGTGTCCGGGCTGTTCTTCGCAGCCTTGAACTGGATACAAAGGCCCAATGCCCGTGTCAGGAACTCTCGGGCGGAGAACAGCAGCGGGTGGCTATTGCCCGTTCCGTGGTGATTAAACCTAAAATTATTCTGGCGGACGAACCCACGGGGAATTTGGACCATGAACTGGGACAACGGTTGATGCATGTGTTTCACCAATTCAACAAACATGGCACCACTATTGTGTTTGCAACCCATAATCGGGAAATTCTGGCCAACACTCCCCATGCAAATATTCTTTATCTGCGTGATGGGGCTACGGTTGTCCGGGAGAATGCGCCGTATGGGTGATCAATTGACCGCTGTTTTTGTTATCCTGAATCCAATCAGTAACCATGCATATTTTTAGGGAGAAGAAACGTGTTCCAGTTTTTAGGTCTGTTTGCTCAAGGTTGCCGAGACATCTTCCGTACTCCGTGGGCGCTTTGTCTGACTCTGGCCGCCGTGAGCCTGGTCACCTTTCTGGCGGGCATGTTTCTTATGTTTGTCAACACGCTGGAAGATCAGATTCTCCGGCGTCAGGCTGAGGTGCAGTTCCAGGTTTACTGGGATCGGGATGCATCTTTGGAGGCTGTTCATGATGCCTGGCAGGCCATGAATGGATTGTCGCGCCTTACATCTCTGCGCACGTTTACCCCTGATGCAGCTCTGGATGTTCTGGCCCAGGCCTTTGACGGTCAGGTGGATCTGAAGGAATTCAAAAAAGACAGTCCGTTGCCGGCAACGGCGCTGTTGACTTTCATGCTTCCCCGAGAGGACCAGAAGGAATGGGCCCGGACAATACTTGTTCGTTTGGAATCTTTTTCCGGCGTCTCCAAGGTGCATTATAATCCCCTGCGTATTGATGTCCTTCATTCTTGGATGCAGTTCAGCAAAAAAGGGTTCTGGCCAGTGATTTGTTTTTTGGTTCTGGTGGTCGGGCTGGTGGTGGGCAATACTATCAAATTGGCCCTGTTCCAGCGCCGGGATGAGATCGAAATCCTGCGTTTGGTGGGTGCCAGCAGGTTGTATGTGCGTATGCCTTTAATCATTGGCGGCGCGGCCCAGGGACTGCTGGGCGGGTTGCTGGCTCTGGGACTGCTGGGGCTTGTACATCTGGGACTTCAGGATATGCTTAATTTTCCTCCTCTCTGGGTTCAGATCCAGTTTCTTTCTTTTCGGGAAATGCTGGGGATGCTCGCGGTGCTCATGTGTATAGGCACGTTAAGTAGTTTTGTGGCGCTCAAAGAGGGGTGATCGACAGGGCCGCGGACAACAAGAGCTCAGATACCTTTAGGTAGTACTTAGACCGTCGGGAACTTCATGCGTATCCACGTGAAGTTTTCAGCGGTTTTTTGATGGATGGGCAAAAAATGAGATATATCACCGAGGTTCTGGAACGATTATGCATGCAGTGATGCTTGGACGAGCTGCGTCATCATTGTTCCGGTGTCAATAACCGGCAGGAGGCTGTGTTCTTTGATTTGGGGCCGTATGCGGCTTAAATGGGTACAGCCCAGGATGACTGCCTGAGCTTTCAGCTGGTGAGCGTTCTCAAGGATGTTCGCAAAAGGAAATTGGTCAAATATTTTTACGGGATCGGTTTCTTTTTCAATCAGTTGTACAAATTCAAGACTGGAGAATCCCGTGACTTTCATGGTGGCATTTCGGGTAAGCATGAAGGCTTCAATACTTGAAAGGGTAGGGCCGTTGGCTGCGATGACATAGATGCTCTTCAACTTTCGGGCAATACCTTCGTACACATCCAGGGGGCTCACGATGTGCAGCGGAGTCAGCTTTTTGAGGCGTTTCATATCCAGAGTGGTTGTCAGAGAATTACAAAAGATCATTGCTGTTTTAAACCCGCGATCATGTAATTATGGCAATGGATTCTATCTTTGTTTGCAGTCCCCCAGCGTCGGCATATTGACGCTGGTTCTGCTCTTTAGGCGTGTCAGCTATGGGAATGGGATAGCAGAGGATACCGGAGTGTTCCAGCATGGAACAACCCCGTGCCGTGTCAAAACGGGTCCCGGCGATGACGGCAACTTTCACTTCAATGCTCCTCAGGAAGATGGGATGTTTTGCTGTACATCTCTTTGTTTTGATTTAATAATTATTTCAGGTAGTCTGAAGAGAATTCCTTAGCGTACAACGCTACCACTCTGCAATATGGGGAGCAAAAAAAATTTTATGAAAAAAATACCATGCTGGTGTCTGTTCTATCTTCTGGTATCCTGTTCCCTGGCTCTGGCCGCCCGGGATGATCATTTCAGTGCCCGGCCTATAGCTCAGAAGGGCGTGTCTCTTTTCCGTATCGGATATATGGAAGGTGGGCCTTATGTCGATTATCAGCGGACGCTGCGTGGCACTGTTGCCGCTCTGGGCAAACTTGGGTGGATGGAACCCCTGGTCCTCCCTCCGACCAGGGACCCCAACGAAACCAAGGCCCTCTGGGACTATCTGGCTGATCATGCTCAGAGCAAATATATTCGTTTCCTTAAAGATGGCTACTATACCTCGGGATGGAATGCGAATGCTCGGAAGCAGACGCGGAAGTCGGTCCTTTCTCGCTTGAACGGGGCCAGGGATATTGATCTCATGCTGGCCATGGGCACCTGGGCCGGTCAGGATCTGGCCAATGACCGCCATCATGTGCCCACAATTGTCCTCTCGACGAGTAATCCTCTGCAGGCAGGGATTATCAAGAGTGTTGCGGATTCGGGCTTTGATCACCTCCATGCCCAGATTGATCCTACCAGATACGAGCGGCAGGTGCGTCTGTTCCATGATGTCATCGGATTCAAGCGGTTGGGACTCATCTATGAGGATACACCGGTGGGGCGTGCCTATGCGGCCGTGGACGATGTGGAAAAGGTGGCCCGCGAAGAAGGCTTCGAGGTGGTGGCCTATAAGGATGTCCTTGATATCAAGGAGTTGAATCTGGCCTATGAACGGCTTGTGAAGGGAATAACCACTCTGGCTCCCAAGGTGGATGCCATCTACATGACCGTGAACAGGGGTATGCAGGACGACAAGATGAAGAGTATTCTGGCTCCGATTTTTGCGTACAAGATTCCGACGTTTTCCCAGTCCGGTTCAGGCGAGGTTCAGCATGGGGTACTCATGAGTATTTCGCAGGCAGGATTTAAGTATATCGGGGTGTTTTACGCCACGACCATCGGTAAAATTATCAATGGTGCCGTTCCCAGATATCTTACTCAGATTTACGAAGAACCCTCCAAGATTGCATTGAACCTGGAAACGGCCAAGAAGATTGAGTATAATCCGCCTTTTGATATTCTGCTTTCAGCAGATGAAATTTATGAACATATCCGGTAAGATACATATGATGTAGGATAAAAGATGCCGGACGAAAAAGGTCTCCAGGGGTGTGTTCCCCCGCCGGCCATGATTTCTACGGTTCCGGCCGGAGCACAGCTTCCATCGGGATATCTGGCCATGGCCACGTTCTGTCCGGCGATAAATGCATCTGTGCGGAGCGTGGCCATCTCTTTGGCCATTGCTTTTCTGCCGGTTTCCTGAAGTGCCTGCATGACGCCCTGCTGCATTCCGGGGAGGTATTCGGCCTGGTAAATACCCTCATGACACACAAGGCCTCGGGCCAGGGCCAGGACTGTAAAACTTACCAGCAGAGAGGGAAAAATGTGTCCGGCCTTCAGAGCCTCGGTAAGGCCGGTGGGTGTCCAGTCGATTCCTCGCGTTTTTGGGGTCAGACCCAGAGGGATCAGACGCTCAGTGCCTCCTGTCCGGACGATATCCATGGGCAGTTTCCGGCCTTTGTGATCGGTGGTCCAAAAGAAGAGGGTGCCCATGCCCTGATCGCGGAGCAGGATACCGCCGGATCGGATTTCTTGCAGATGCTGCAATGACCAACATCCGGTATGCCCGTCCAGTATCTGCAGCAGGGCGGTACGCAGACGGGGATCAAACAGAAGGGCATTGATCAGGGAGCGTTCATTGCAGAGGTCTGTCTTTAAAAGCCGTGTGCTGACCTTTTCCAACTCCAGGTACACAGGAATGGGAAGTGCTGCGTGCAGTTCCCGGGCAAACAGCTCTTTCCAGGCCAGGCTATTCAGTGCCACGCATTGGTCGGAAGAGTTGGTGTATTGCAGTGCCGCAGGATAGACCCGGTCCAGGAGATTAAGGACGGCTTTTTTTTCAGAAGAAAGTAGTCCTGTTTCCTCTGCCAGGGTCCGGCTGTGAGCGGTCTGGAGCATTTTTGGGGTATAGGCAGTCATCTGACAGACCAGTGTGTTCTGGAAGCGGCTGGGGAAAATGGGGATTTTTATCGCGGTTTGGCGGGGTTCGTTGGGCCCTGTGTGTACCTTGATGTGTCGAGCCAGGAGAATGCCTCGAGGAAAGGTCAGGTTGTGCAGGGGGGCATTGCCGCACGCCAGGACAGGGAAAAAGGGATGGTCGCTCTGGGGATGCATGATCCGTGAAAGGGCAAAAAGTAAGGTGCCCTGGATGGTCTGGGAATAGCAGTCAAGTCCTTGATGATTGGCTGTTAGTACGTCGGGGGATGCCTCCAGTTGGCTGGTCAGCAGCGATGCCGTGAGCTTGCCCAGTATCCGTTGCGTATACTGGTAGACCACGTCGAACAGGGGATCGTTTGGGGGTAGAGGATGGTTTTTTTACGTGGCACTGTTGCCCCTCAATGCCCAGGCCCGTTGTATTGCAGAACCAGCATAGTGATGTCATCGGACTGGGGGGCTGTCTGGACATGTTTTTTAACGCTTTCCCGGATTTTTTGAACCAGTGCCTGGGGGTCGGCATCCCTGTTGAGGGTGACATCTTCCAGCAATTTTTTGTCAGAAAAAAGGTTTTGATGGATATCCAGGGCCTCGGTAACGCCGTCGGTGTACAAAAAGATTTTTTCGCCCGGTTCCAGATCAAATGCGAGTTCCTGGTAGGGCATGTCTTCCATGCCGCCGACAACGAGTCCGCTGATACCGTCCTTATACAACGTTTCTCCGTTGTTTTTGATCAGTATCGGAGGGTTATGTCCGCCGCTGGCGTAGACGACGCTTCCGGTCTGTGTGTCCAGGACGCCGATAAACAGGGTCACGAACATGGAATTGGGGTTTTCCCGGCTGAGCTTGTCATTGATCCGAACCATGATTTCTGCCGGTGAACTATGCTCTTCGGCCGTGGAGCGGATCAGGGTCATGGTAATGGCCATAAACAGGGCTGCGGGTACTCCCTTATCAGACACGTCGCCGATAACAAAACAAAGGTGGCTGTCGTCGATGAAAAAGAAATCATACAGATCGCCGCCCACTTGTTTGGCGGATTCAAGACTGGCGAAAAGTTGGATTTCTTGGCGTTCAGGAAAGGCCGGGAAAATTTTGGGCAGGATACCTTCCTGGATTTCCTTGGCGACATCGAGTTCGCTCTGGATACGTTCTTTGGCGCTGGTGACCTCCAGCAGATTGGCCACATTGGTGCGCAGTTCCGAGAGCATGAATACAAAGGCGGTGGCCAGACGTCCGACTTCGTCCGTGTGTCCGGAGATCAGGTGGTCAATGGATGTATGATCGGATGCTTCAGATGTGAGATCCTGGTTGGGCAGTTCTTTGGCGAAACGTGCCAGTTCGTTCAACGGTCCGGAAATACGGTGCACAAAGGCGATGGCCAGGATGAGAGCAAGGAGAGATACGGCCATGATGACCAGAAATTGTCTTCCCACCAGGGTGTTTGCCGGCTCCTGGATTTCGTTAACAGGAACAATGGCGGTTACATACCAGTCCAGTGGCTTGAAAAAGAATGATCTGGCCAGCATTTCTCTTGTCTCGCCGGATTGGTTTTGAGAAAAGGTGATGAACTCTCCGCCCGACCCTTCGTTGCCGATCAAGCGGGTCATGATGTTTTCTGGCAACTCACGTTGTTGTGGGGGGTTGGTAACAAGCTGTTTGGTGCTGTTGAAAATGATCACGCTGCCGGTCTTGGCAATACGTATTTTTGCCAGGGTCGCTTCCATAACCTTGACCAGCTCGCGGATTTTTTTCTGTTCCTGGATGCTGATATCTCCCACGCGGATAACAGAACCTATGGTCCAGCCCCACTGGGTAAAGGGAATGAAATAGCCTAGTTGTTTTTCGGACTTCTCGTTTCCTTCATCCCAGGTAAAGACGGAAAAGGTCCCGCCATACAAAGCATCGTGGCCATGGATGATTTTGGTGATCAATGTGCCTTTCATGTTCCGGAGCTTGGCAATGGATTCGCCAATTTTGTTCCGATCCGGATGAAAGACTATATGATTCTGTTCGTTGAAGATGGCTACGGAGCTGCCGGATTCGGAATGGATGGTGTGCAGGAGTCCCAGAAGTCGTGTTTGAGCCTGTTTGTCGGTGAGGACCCCCTCGGCTGCCAGGGTTCGGTATTCCCGGCACAGAGCCAGAACTGTTCCCGCAAGATGACGCAGCTGGGTTTTACGGGTCTGGACAGTGGAAACTTTGTAGTCCAGCAATCCTTCATACTCACCTTTGATCGTTGTATGGATGAGTCCCAAGGCGTTAGAAACGGAGCGCACCTCGGCCTGGAGCATGGCCTTGCCGACGTCTTGTTTGGTAAAGAACATAATCCCGGCTGCAGTGATAATCAGGATGAAGAGCACCAGGGCAATGATTTTGGAACGCAAGGAGGAGAGCATGGATGATCCAGGATGTCCCGGTAGAGGGGGTTGATGGTTACCGAGCACGTAAAACAAATCCCACGTGAATACAAGAAACAGGCCTATCCGCAAAACGAAAATCCTTGACCCCTGCCGACCACCTCGCATACCTTCCGAGGTATACTGTATATTCTATTTGTTATGATTTCCCTTTCGTTATAAAATTTAACATTCAAAGGATTTTGCAATGCGCAGCAAACTCATGACCCATGGACTGGAAAAGGCCCCACATCGTTCGTTGATGTATGCCACAGGACTGACAAAGGAAGAGATGTGTCGTCCTCTTATTGGGGTATGCAATGCGGCTAATGAGATTATTCCTGGCCACGTTCATTTGGATACCATCACCCGTGCCGTTAAAGACGGGGTGCGTATGGCGGGTGGGACGCCCATGGAATTCCCGACCATTGGGGTATGTGACGGTCTGGCCATGAATCATGAGGGCATGAAATTCAGCCTACCCAGCCGCGAACTGATTGCCGATTCCATTGAGATCATGGCCACGGCCCATCCCTTTGATGCTCTGGTTCTGGTTACCAATTGCGATAAAATTGTCCCGGGGATGCTTATGGCTATGCTCCGGTTGAATATTCCGGCTATTATTGTCAGCGGCGGTCCTATGCTGGCTGGTTCTTACAAGGGCAAAACCGCTGATCTGATCACGGTTTTCGAGGGTGTGGGCAAGGTCAGTCGCGGGGACATGAGCGTGGATGAGCTGGAAAAACTGGAGATCTCGGCCTGTCCTTCCTGTGGTTCCTGTTCGGGAATGTTTACGGCCAATTCTATGAACTGTCTTTCTGAAGCCATTGGTCTGGCCCTGCCTGGCAACGGCACCATTCCTTCGGTCACCAGCGCCCGTATTCGTTTGGCCAAAAAGGCCGGGATGCAGGTCATGAAGCTTCTGGAAAAGGGGATCTGTCCCCGGGATATCGTCACGGAAAAGAGTGTTGCCAATGCGGTGACTGTGGATATGGCCCTGGGATGTTCTACCAATACCGTTCTGCATCTTCCCGCTATTTTTGCCGAGGCCGGTCTGGATCTGACCCTGGATATTTTTGATGAAATCAGCCGAACGACTCCGAACCTGTGCCATCTCTCCCCGGCCGGACATCATCATCTGGAAGATCTGAACATGGCTGGTGGCATTCCTGCGGTTATGTCCGTATTGCGGGACAAGGGACTTCTGCAGCTGGATGCCCTGACCGTGACCGGAAAGACCCTGGGGGAAAATCTTGAGGATCTGGGAGCGCAGGTTATGGATTCGGATGTTATCAGATCTGCGGATGCCCCTTACAGCACTGAAGGCGGCATCGCCATATTGCACGGCAATCTGGCTCCCGATGGATGTGTGGTCAAACAGGCTGCCGTGGCTCCGGAAATGATGCAGCGTACAGGCACCGCCAGGGTTTTTGAATCCGAGGAAGATTCGGTGACCGCTATTCTGGGCGGAAAGATCAAGGCCGGAGATGTCGTGGTTATCCGCAACGAAGGCCCCAAGGGCGGACCTGGAATGCGTGAAATGCTCACTCCTACCTCGGCTGTTGCCGGTATGGGCCTTGATAAGGATGTGGCCCTGGTTACGGACGGTCGTTTCAGCGGCGGTACCCGGGGCGCGGCCATTGGGCATATTTCTCCCGAGGCTTTTGAAGGCGGTCCCATCGGTCTTGTGAAAGAAGGCGACCAGATCCGTCTGGATATCCCGGGCAGAACACTGGAACTTCTTGTCTCCGAAGACGAACTGGCCCAACGCAAAAAAGCATGGAAGCCTTTGGAGAAAGAGGTAAAATCCGCCTTTCTGCGCAGATACCGTCGACTGGCGTCCTCCGCAGCCCAGGGCGCGGTATTTGCAAAATAAGGATGCCCGCGAAACAGGTCTGCCCTTTAGGGTACGCAAAAAAACGCGAAAACAAAATCCGTAGGGGCGGATCCCTGTGTCCGCCCTTTTCGCGCACTGTTCATGTTTCTCGCGCACCATCTCTCTGTTTCATGCTCGATCCCTGACCGTTGTGCTCGAAAAGGGCACCCACGGGGGGGTGCCCCTACGGACAATTGATTCATAATTCGATAATAAACATCACACATTCAACAGCGACACATTGCCATGAATTGGTCAAACACGCAGGCTGAGCAGTATGAGCACTGGTTCACTACGCCTAAGGGGCGGTTTGTCCTGGACAGGGAAAGCCGTCTTTTGCAGCGTATGATTTCCACTTGGCCTCGGCGTAAGCAGAAACTTGTGGATATCGGATGTGGTGCAGGGCATTTTGCCCATATGTTCTGGGAGTGGGGATTTGACGTCAGCGGAATTGATGCTTCACCGGCCATGCTCAAACGGGCCCGGGTGCTTATGGATAAGCATATGCAGCTGCAGGTGGGCGTTGCCGAACGGCTGCCCTATGATGATAATGAATTCGATTTTGCGGCCCTGATAACTGTCCTGGAATTTTGCGATGATCCCGTTGCCGTCATTGCTGAGGCAGCCCGGGTGGCCAGAAAAGGGCTGGTTATAGGTTTTCTGAACAGGTATTCATTATACTACCTGCTCCATGTACGATCCCAGCGCAAACTGCTGGAATCCGTATGGGCGAAAAGTTTCTGGTTTTCCTGGTGGGAGATGCAGCGATGCATTATTTCCGCCCTGGGCCGGCAGCCTCTATGTGCCCGGTCCGTGCTCCCCGGCCCCATGTGTTCCTGGCGGGCCACCCCTTTCTTCAAGCAGCTCGGCGGAGTTCTTCTGCCACCCTATCTGGGCGCCTTTGTCACGGTGCGCATTGATCTCCTCGGTGAACCAGTCAAAACCCCGCTGATGGCCTGGAATACCGAGCCCAGTCTGTAGAGACAAGACCTGCCTTGTCTCTACAACAGATTCCGTCTTCGATTTTCATTTCGCCTGATATGATCGGCCCCCAGAAGAAGGTACGTTGTTATTTTGGGGTGGTATGCACGATGGCAGCCAGTTCGTCCATGGCCGCCAGCGGGTTTGCGTGCTGGAAGATGTTGCGGCCGATGCTTACACCCCGGATTCCGGTATCCATGGCCTCCTTGATCATGGTCAAAAAATCCGAGAAATTCGCTTTTTTGGGTCCGCCTGCAATGACCACGGGTACGGGGCAGGCATGTATGGCCCGGGTAAAACTTTTCTGATCTCCGGAATAGGGGACCTTGATCAGGTCGGCCCCGAGTTCTGCGCCCAGCCGGATGGAGTGAGCCACCAGGGTCGGATCAAGCTCGTTTACGATCTGTCCTCCCCGGGCGTAGATCATGGCCAGGACCGGGATGCCTAAGAGGTGGGCCTCCTCTGTGACCGAGCCCAGATCCGAGAGCATCCGGTCTTCAAATTCATTCCCCATATTGATATGTACGGACACCGCGTCCGCACCGAGCCGAACCGCTTCCTGGACCGAGCAGACCAGTGTCTTGGCATAGGGGGGCAGGCTGTGGCGTGTTCCGGCGGAAAGGTGAATAATCAGGGATTGATCGGGCTTAAGATCTTGAGCATGGACTGCGGCCATTCCTTTATGGAGAATAACCCCTTGAACTTTTGTCGGGTTGAGTCCTCGAAGCAATGCGCCTATATCTTCGAGGCCGTTCAGCATACCTTCACTGACCCCGTGATCCAGGGGAAGCAAAATGGTGTTGTTACTTTGTGCGTCAAAAAGCCGCTGGCGCCGTCTTTGGCATCCTGTCATGGTTATTTCACTCGGTTGTATGGATGGATAAAAAAAGAGGATAGCTATTCAGACCTGGTTTTGACCACTTTTTATAGGCCTGTGATCATGGGAAATGTGCTTCAAGACGGGCATGCAGTTGAGCATACATGAAGACTGCATTGTTCGCGCCGTCATGCCGCTTTTGGGTTCTAGCGGTCAGACCAGAGGCAGCGAGAGCCCTTGATGGTTAGCCAGCCCAGGGGCAGACCCTGCCAGTAAAGTCCTCCTGTCGTGCCTTGCCCAGGAGAGGGCAGGCTCTGGCCTGATATTATTTTATGCAGGATGTCAATGTCCGTGACATTCAGTCCTCCCAATACGTCGTGGGAAGGCATCAGACAATGCAGCCTGGAATCAATACGGAAACGATCGTTGCGTAATGTACCCAGGGGAAATCCTTGCCAGCGCAGGTGGGGGGCGAATAGTTCCCGTGCCTTGTGATGGAGAAAGAAAATTCGATCCTTAAACAGGGCGCATGTGCCGTGTTCAAGGGTCGTTTTGCGCAGGGGAAGTCTGCGGGTCAACAGATCCATTGATACAGGTGTCCCTCGGGGGCCGGTGGAGGTGGATTCGGTGCGATAGGTTGGGGATAGCTGTCCCTGTTGCAGGTATCCCGGTTTTTTGAGTCGGGCCACAAAAAATCCCTGGGCCCCGGATTTGGTACCGTCCACCAGCAGGCAATGGGCCAGCTCGGAGGCTCCTTCCCGGTCTATGCGAAATCCGGGCAGGGGCTCAAGGTGTTCCAGCTGCAGATCGAGGGTGTCCACGGCCCACCGGACCTGTTCCTCGTTTTCCAAAGGGTCTGTGGTGCAGGTAGAATAGATGATTGTTCCCCCCGGAGACAGAAAACGCGCTGCTTTGGCCAGAATATCTTTCTGGAGCTGGACCAGGGGGGCGAGCTTGTCCGGGGTCCAGACATTCATGACCTGGGGATTTTTATCCACCGTACCCCAGCCGCTGCACGGGGCATCCACCAGGATATAGGGCCATATCCCTTCCTCGAGAGGAAGATCCTGGCCCTGATAGCAGGTGGTGACCACGTTGGGAAGATTCTGGAGCCGGAGATTGGCGCGCAGTGTTCCCAGCCGAGAGGGGCTGACCTCGTTGGCAACGACCAGACCCTGGGGGCCGACGAGCCTGGCCAGCAGGCTCGTCTTGCTTCCCGGGCTCGCGCACATGTCCAGAACAACGCTTCCCCTTGGCGGGTCCAGGAGCAAGGGGGGGAGCATGGAAGAGCGGTCCTGAATATAGATATAGCCGAAGATATGGGCCAGTGCATTGCCAAGGGCCATGGGGCCACTGATGAGTCGCCTGGCCATCAGGTAACAGGGATCGTTTTCAAAAATAAAACCCTGCGCCTGTAAAAGCGATTCCACGAGTATCGCCTCATGGGGCAGACAATTGAGCCGGAAGGTCCGGGAAAGGGTTGTTTGCTGGTCGCTGATCATGGTCTATACGTGCGTTGCATTGTTGGGGTACTTCGAAAAGGTTGTACCGTGCTGGCTACAGCTAAACAAGAACGTCTGGTTCGTCCAGACCCGGGACCGGGTGAAGATGTCGAGGACAGTGTCGTTATCCCCCCCCGTGATTTTTTTTTGCGTACAAACTCTATACATACGCCTGCACAATATACTCACGGCGATACCCGTTATATCCCAGGGAGCGCGGGCGTTCTTCCCGCATTTTCGCACGGCAAAAGAGTCCATGTCCCTCAATATTTTCTTGACAACAAATTTCAGTTGCACAAGAAGAGTGAACGTTCATTCCACACCTTGTCTACCTAGGAAATATGCATGTCTTCTGCCCCTAAAAATACACGGACTGCTATACTTGATGCAGCTCTGGATCTTTTTTCTGAACACGGGTTCCATTCTTCCCCTATTTCACAGATAGCTACCCTTGCCGGGGTGGGCGTCGGCAGTATCTACCGATATTTCAGTGATAAGGATGCCCTGATCCATGCCCTTTATGAAAAAGTGGATGGTTCTCTGCAATGTGCCATGAAAGAAAATATAAGCACTTCGGTTTCCATGGATCTGCATTTCAAGTATTTTGTCCGATGTGTCGTTCATTATCTTTATTCACATCCCAAAGAGTTCAGGTTCCTTGAGCAATATCACAATTCTCCTTACGGGATCAACGAAGTGCAGGCAAAGATTCTGCAACAGGATGACGGCAGGCCGACAGGTCTGTGCTCTGAAATTTTTTTGAACGGACAACAAGAAGGGATTATAAAAAAGCTGCCTCTGCCTGTGTATATTTCAATGCTGTTCGGTCCTGTGAGTTATATGGTCAGGTATTCTCTGTCGGGGTATACCGCCCTTGATGATACAATTATTCAGTCCCTGGCCGATGCCTGCTGGAACGCGATCAAAGCATAGCGGCTTGTCCGGGCGACCTTTCGGTCACCTTTGTGAAAAAGTACCATCTTCCACGATTGTCTACGTGAACACTGTCAGGTCTGTTGCTATTTCCAAAGAACAGCCGCGAGGGGATCTCTTTGGAAAGGGTGATGTTTTTTGAAATATATAAATGAATAATTACAATACAATATGGAGGTATTTTGATAGGGATGAATAAAAAAATATCAGGCTGTGGTCTGTATATCACAGTCATAAGTGTTCTGTTTACGGGTTTGTTGCTGTCTGCCTGCGAACAGAAGAAAGAGGCCCCGAAATCGCGTCCGGTTCCTGAGGTGACAACAATGACGGTCCGTCTGGAACCGGTGGCATTGACCACGGAGCTGCCGGGACGGGTATCCGCCTATCGCACGGCGGAAATCAGGCCTCAGGTTAACGGTCTGATTATCAAGCGGTTGTTTACGGAAGGTTCCTATGTCAAGGAGGGACAGGCCTTATATGAGATTGATCCGGCTCCCTTTGAGGCTGCATTGAATAATGCAAAGGCCGCTCTTGTGCGGTCCCAAGCTCAGCTGCCTTCCATCGAGTCCCGGGCCGTCCGCTACAAGGATCTTCTGGCCGACAGGGCTGTGAGTCAGCAGGATTATGATGACGCCGAAGCTGCTCTGGCCCAGATCAAAGCGGATATGCAGTACTGGAAGACATCCATGGAAACCGCTCGCATCAATCTGGGGTACTGTAGTATTACCGCGCCTATTTCCGGACGTATCGGCAAGTCCGCCGTCACCGAAGGGGCCATTGTCACGGCTTACCAGCCCGTTGCCCTGGCCACCATCCGACAGCTCGATCCCATTTACGTCGAGGTGCCGGAATCCCGTACGGCCATGCTGCGTCTGAAACAGCGGCTGAATACGGGGGCCATTGTCGTGGATGATTCTCCGGACAAGAACACCGTCGGGCTCATTCTTGAGGACAATTCTGCATATCCCCACAAGGGGGCTATGCAATTCAGCGAAGTGAACGTGGACGAAACCACCGGTTCTGTGACCATGCAGATTATCTTTTCCAATCCCCGACAGGTACTCCTTCCCGGGATGTTTGTCCGGGCTCGGATCGATGAAGGGGTCAATCCCAATGCTATCCTCGTTCCCCAGGAAGCTATCTCCAGAGATTATAAAGGGGCGCCCTATGCCTGGATCGTCACGACGGAAAACAAAGTCGAACTGAAGATGCTTACCCTTGATCGGGCGATTGGCAACACATGGCTTGTGGCATCCGGACTGGTCTCCGGTGACCGGGTGATTCTCAAGGGGCGTCAGTTTATCCGGCCCGGGATGGTGGTGAACATACTTCCCACTCCCGCCGATGCATCCGGTTCGTCCGTTTCTGCCGATACGAAGATCCAACCCAAAGGAGATGCCTGATGCTCTCTCGTTTTTTTCTGGAGCGCCCGGTTTTTGCCTGGGTCATTGCCATTGCCATGATGGTCGCCGGTATACTGGCTATCTATCTGTTGCCCATATCTCAGTACCCGCCCATCGCGCCTCCTTCCATTTCCATTGAGTCTTTTTATCCAGGGGCGTCAGCTGAAACCGTTGAAAATACGGTCACCCAGATTATCGAACAGAAAATGACCGGCCTGGGCAGTATGCTCTATATCTCCGGGAGCAGCTCTTCGGCCGGGTCATCGCGTCTTGATCTGACCTTTGCCCCGGGAACCGATCCGGACGTTGCCTGGTCCAAGGTTCAGAACAAGCTCCAGCTTGCCATGGCCAGTCTGCCCAGCGTGGTTCAGGAGCAGGGCGTCAAGGTTAGTAAATCGACCAAGAACTATCTGATTATTGTGGGCCTTGTTTCCGAAGACGGGAGCATGGATGGCAATGATCTCAGGGATTATGCCCAGTCCAATCTGGAAAAAATACTTTCCAGGGTTCCCGGCGTGGGGGAAGTTGACAATTTCGGTTTCCAATATGCCATGCGAGTATGGGTCAATCCAGATAAGTTGACCAATTACAGCCTGACTATGACGGATGTTATTACGGCACTTCAGGCCTACAATGTCGAAGTCTCTGCCGGACAGTTCGGTGGTGCCCCGGCGGTCAAGGGCCAGCAGATGAACGCGGTTATTGTTATCCAGCATCTTCTCCAGACGCCGGAAGAATTCGCGGCCATACCCATTAAGACCAATCCCGACGGTTCGGTTGTTCGGGTTAAAGATATTGGGCGTACGGAACTCGGAACAGAACGCTATGATGTCATTGCTAATTACAACGGTCTGCCCTCGGCAGGAATGGCCATCCGGCAGGAAGCCGGTGCAAATGCCCTGGATACCGCCAATGCGGTCAAGCAGAAACTCGAAGAGATGAGCCGGTATTTTCCCCATGGTATGAAGGTTATCTATCCTTACGATACCACCCCGTTTACCCGGGTGGCCATCAATGAAGTGGCCAAGACGCTGTGTGAAGCGGTTATCCTGGTCTTTGTGATTATGTATCTCTTCATGGGGACTTTCCGGGCCACCCTGATTCCGACCATCGCCGTGCCCGTGGTTTTACTGGGAACCTTTGCCACTCTGGGGCTGTTCGGATTCTCCATTAATATGCTGACCATGTTTGCCATGGTCCTGGCCATCGGTCTGCTGGTGGACGACGCCATCGTGGTCGTGGAAAATGTGGAACGGATCATGTCCGAGGAGGGCCTTCCGCCCAAGGAGGCCACGGCGAAATCCATGGACGAAATTTCCAGCGCCCTGATCGGTATCGGCCTGGTGCTTGCGGCCGTCTTCGCTCCCATGGCCTTTTTCCCGGGTTCTACGGGTGTCATCTACCGGCAGTTTTCCATAACCATTGTTGCATCTATGCTCCTTTCTGTACTTGTGGCCTTGATTTTGACTCCGGTCCTCTGTGCTTCCCTCATGAAACCCATTCCCAAGGGTCACGAGCCGTCAGACAATGCGATTTTTTTTCTGCGTCCTTTTTTCCGGTGGTTTGACCGTGGTTTTTTCGGGTTCAGGACTCTCTATGCCCGACTTGTCAAACGTATCCTGCGCAAAAAATTGCGCTATATTCTGCTTTTTCTGCTTATAACAGGGGCCATGGGGTATCTTTTCCAGCGTATGCCCACGGCCTATCTTCCCAATGAGGATCAGGGTATTCTGATGAATCAGGTTATCCTTCCTGCAGGGTCGAGTCTGGAACAGACCCAGAAGATCATGAAAGAGGTCCAGCAGTATTTTGCGACCAACGAAAAAGATACGGTTGAATCTGTCATGACGGTTTCCGGCATGAGCTTCAGCGGACAGGCCCAGAATATGGGGTTTGCCTTTGCCAAACTCAAGGATTGGAATTTGCGTCAGAAGCCGGGGACAGATGTTCAGGCTATTGCGGGCAGAGCTATGAAGGCCTTCTCCGGGATAAAAGGGGCCATGGTTTTTGCCTTTCCCCCGCCGCCTGTCGTCGAATTGGGTAATGCTGTGGGGTTTGACTTCCAATTGCAGGATCGCGGCGGTCTGGGACATCAGAAACTCATAGAGGCCAGAAACCAGTTGCTGGGTATGGCGGCCGAGGACCCGCGTCTTGTGCGGGTGCGGCCCAACGGTATGAATGATGTGGCCGAATATCATATTGATGTGGACTGGATCAAGGCGGGTGCCCTGGGGGTGCCTGTCAGTTCTATCAATGTCACTCTTGGTGCGGCTTTCGGCGGTGCCTATGTAAATAATTTTATCCAGGCTGGCCGGGTCAAGAATGTATATGTCCAGGCTGACGCTCCCTACCGTATGCTGCCCGAGGATCTGAAAAGGATCTATGTGCGCAACAAGACGGGTAAGATGGTGCCTTTTGAATCTTTTGCCACGGGACGATGGGTCAGCGGTTCGCCGCTTTTGGAGCGCTATAACGCCTTTTCTTCTATCAATATCTGGGGAGAACCGGCACCAGGACAAAGCTCTGGTGATGCCATGGAGGCCATGGAGGAACTTGCCTCCAAACTGCCCCAGGGTATCGGATATGACTGGACAGGTCTCTCGTATCAGGAACGGATGGCTGGTTCTCAGGCTCCGCTTCTCTATGCTTTTTCTATCTTTGTGGTCTTCTTGTGTCTGGCTGCTCTGTATGAAAGCTGGCCTATCCCCATCGCCATTCTGCTCTGTCTGCCCGTAGGGATCATCGGCGGGGTTGTGGCTTCGACCATGAAAGGGCTGCCCAACGATGTGTACTTTCAGATTGGTTTGCTTACCATTCTGGGGCTGACCACCAAAAATGCCATTCTGATCGTACAGTTTGCCCGGGCTAAAGTGGATGAAGGCATGCGCCTGACGCAAGCCACCCTGGAGGCGGCAAAATTGCGTCTGCGTCCCATCATCATGACCTCCCTGGCCTTCGGTTTCGGCGTACTGCCCCTGGCCATCGCCACGGGTGCTGGAGCCGGAGCTGAAAACGCCATTGGTGTGGGCGTGGTGGGCGGTATGATCACATCCACCCTGCTGGTCACCCTGTTTGCCCCGCTGTTTTACGTGATGATTTACAAGGCACTGGGGAAGCATCGCAAACAGGTGACCATGAAATATGTCGACAAGAATACTTCCGGGGAGAATGAAGATGCATAAACAGATACTGATGTTGATAATCGGCTTTCTTCTCGTTCTCGGCGGCTGCAGCCTGGCCCCGAAATATCAGCGGCCCGAGGCGCCCGTCCCGGCTGACTGGCCCGACGATGGGGCGGACAACGGGACCACGGCGGCCACAGGAAATGCCACTGCCGTGGAAACAGACTGGGAAGATTTTTTCCCTGACAAAGGTCTCCGGCAGGTTATCGCTCTGGCCTTGGAAAACAACCGGGATCTTCGGCTTGCCGCATTGAATGTGGCAAAGGCCGAGGCTTTGTACGGTGTCCAGCGTTCCGACATCTTCCCGGCCCTCAGTGTTGCTGGAAGTGGAACAAAATATCAGACAGCCTCGGATTTCACCTACACAGGGGCATCCCGGACGGGCAAAGAATTCACCGTGGATCTGGGTATCACTGCCTGGGAAATTGATTTTTTCGGTCGCATCCGCAGTCTAGAAGATCAGGCCCTGCAGGAATATCTGGCCACGGAAGCAGCCCGGCGGGGAGCTCAGATTGCTCTGGTATCCAGCGTTGCCCGGACCTATATGGCTCTGGCCACAGACCTGGATCATCTGAGTCTGGCCCGGCATACCCTTGAGGTTCAGCAAGCTGCGTATGCTTTGATCAAAAGACGGTATGAAGTGGGAGTGGTGACGGAACTGGATCTGCGTCAGGCGCAGATCCCCGTGGATACGGCCCTGGGAGATATTGCTCGGTACCGTATGCAGGAAGCCAAAGATAGAAACGCTCTCAACCTGCTGATGGGAGGGAATATCCCTGTCCGGCTGCTGCCGACAGGACTGAAAAGCATCACACCGCCCCGAACGGTCACTCCGGGCCTCCCTTCGGAAACGCTGCTTCTCAGACCGGATATTGTGGCGGCGGAGCATCAGCTTAAAGGAGCCTATGCCTTTATCGGTGCGGCGCGGGCGGCGTTTTTTCCCAGCATTTCTCTGACCACAACGATCGGTACCGCAAGCAACCAGTTGTCAGGACTTTTCGGCTCGGGTGGAGGTACCTGGAATTTTACGCCCAGTGTCGGCTTGGCGATTTTTGACGCACGGATCTGGGCGGCCTACCGTGTCAGTAAGGCGCAGCAGAATATTCTCCTGACCCAGTACGAAAAAACCATCCAGACCGCCTTCAAAGAGGTGGCGGACGCTCTGGCGGTTCAGCATCATATCGGGCAACAAATTGTGGCTCAGGAGTCTCTGGTGGGTGCCCTCGACAGAACCTATGAACTCTCCAATAAACGTTATAGGGCTGGTATCGACAGCTATCTGGGCGTACTCGATGCCCAGCGTTCCCTGGTGGATGCCCAGCAGGGACTGGCATCACTCAAGCTGTCCAGGCTTGCCAATGAGGTGCAGTTGTACGCAGTTCTGGGCGGCGGAGGAAACGAAGCAACGAAAGAGAGCCGTGTGAAATAGCATTGCAGCATTGTATGTCCCCTACAAAGAGGACGGGCCTGGGAACTGCTGGTATCAATCAGCTCCAGGGCCCGTCTTTTTTTATGATACAGGAGGTGTGCATCCCTCCTTACACGCGGGTTGATCCTCTGATGTACGATGAATCTTTTCCCATTTAACTGTGTTTGAGATGTTCATCCTTTGTATTCCTGGAACGCCAAGGGGCTGCTCAGCAAAAAAACAGCTCCTCTGGCACATTGGACAGAATTGTTTGAAGAGGTTAAAAAGTTTTACTACGATCCCCGCATCAGCCACTTTGGCTGCTTGGCGTATGCGAAGCCGTTCCTGCTTGCAGTGGGACCATTTCTAGCGTTATCTATGCAGGATCTGTGGAAGGCCGGAAAAGTGCATAAGATTTATCTGGCCCGGGTGCCTGGACTCTTTCCTGGAAGGATCGCCATATCTGCGTCCTTCCCCCATGGTCCGGGGATTTTGGAGTGGGTGAGGATCTGCCCTCGGCAGATCATTTTTTCCCGGATAGCTTCACCGATAATTGCTGAGAAATATCTTTGTCTCTTGCCCCCGACCGGGATTGAAGGCATGTTGCGGTCGCTTTTTACTACGTGCCCGTTCCCTGTTGCGGGCATCTCTTACCCTTCAGCTGTTTAACGGGAGATTCCGACCCATGGGCGCATTTCTGGCAGACCTGCATATCCATTCCAAATTTTCTCGAGCTACAAGCAAAAATCTTACTTTCCGCAACCTGGCAGCTTGGGCTGCCGTTAAGGGGCTGGACGTCCTGGGTACAGGCGATTTTACACATCCTGGCTGGCAGGCTATGCTCGAGGACGAGCTTGAGCCCGAAGAGGGCGGGCTGTTCCGGCTTAAGGATACAAAGGGGTTGAATGCGGAGATCCCGGGCATGGAGGATAACAAACTTCCCTGCCGGACCAGATTTCTTTTGAGTACGGAAATCAGCTCTATCTATAAAAGAGGGGGCAAAGTACGCAAGGTGCACAATCTCGTGTTCATGCCCAACCTGGATTGTGTCAAAAAATTTACTACCCGCCTGGCCCAGATAGGTAATGTTACCTCTGACGGCCGTCCTATTTTAGGCCTTGATTCCAGAAATCTTCTGGAAATGGTCCTTGAAACCCATCCCGAAGCCCATCTTATTCCCGCCCACATCTGGACCCCCTGGTTTTCCGTTTTTGGTTCAAAATCCGGTTTTGATACCATGGAAGAGTGTTTCGGTGACCTTACTTCCGAAATTTTTGCTCTGGAGACCGGCCTGTCCTCGGACCCGGCCATGAACTGGCTGTGGAGCAGCCTTGATAACTATGCCCTGATTTCTAATTCCGATGCCCATTCCGGGGCGAATCTGGGTCGTGAGGCCAATATTTTTCACGGGGCCAAAGATTATACCGGTATTTTTGGGGCCCTTAGGGGACAGCTCTCGGCTACCGAATTCCGGGGGACCATTGAATTTTATCCCGAAGAGGGCAAATATCATCTGGATGGTCACCGTAAATGTTCCATGGTCCTTGACCCCCGGGAAACCATTGTGCCGGGCAACATCTGTCCTGTTTGTGGAAAACCTCTGACCATCGGGGTCTTGAATCGTGTGCTCCAGCTGGCAGACAGAACAACGCCGGTACGTCCCGTGGGACACCCAGGATTTACCTCTCTTATCCCTTTGCCGGAGATCCTTTCGGAAATTGTGGGCACTGGTCCCAAAAGTAAAAAAGTCCGGACCATGTATTGTTCTTTGATCGAACGTTTTGGTTCCGAGATGCAGATTTTACGCTCCGTGCCTCTGGAGGATCTCAAACGGCGGTCCTCACCCTTGGCTGAAGGCATTGCGCGGTTACGGGGGGACCATGTGATCAAGCAGGGAGGATTCGACGGTCAGTACGGGGTCATTTCGGTTTTTTCCAAACAGGAGCGGGCCGAATTCAAGTATGGTAAGACCTTGATGTCCATGCCAGCAGCCCTTGAGGTGAAGGTCTCCGAAGCTGCACCTGTCTGCGTGCCGAAATTTGCGTCTTCCTGCGCAGATGTCCTCCCCTCTTATGTACCCAATCCGTTACAGCAACAGGCCATTGATGCCGGTCCTGGGCCAGTTCTGGTCCTGGCGGGCCCTGGAACGGGCAAGACTCAGACTCTTATGGGCAGGATTGATCGACTTCTTGAGCAGGGAGAAGATCCGGCAAAAATTCTGGTGGTGACCTTTACGCGCCGGGCTGCGGGGGAAATCCGTGAGCGGCTTGCAGCGCGAGCCAAAGACAGCGCCGTCCCCCGGGCGGACACCCTGCATGCTCTGGCCTTTGCTTTCTGGACGGCCACCTTGGGCGAGCCTCCGGTGCTGCTGTCCGACGACGGGGCTCAAAGTATGTTTGCCACGGCCAATCCTGATCTTGCAGGTCAGGCCCGTAAAAAAGCATGGCAGACCATGAACAGGGACCGGGAGCTGGAACGGGCCGGATCATCTCCTCAGTATGTGGCCTATGCCGGACAAAAATCTGTCTGGAATCTGGTGGACTATACCGACCTGCTTACTTTTTGGCTGGAGCAAATTCAGGGGGGATCACAGCGCGGGGATTATGCTCATGTTCTGGTCGACGAGGTCCAGGACTTGTCACCCTTGCAATTGTCCCTGGTAACCAGCCTGGCCGGGGAACAGGGGAACGGATTTTTTGCCATCGGTGATCCCAACCAGTCTATTTACGGGTTCCGGGGAGCGGTGGCGGACGTGCAAAACCGGCTGGTCGTAGTCTGGCCGGACATACAGACCATATCTCTGGAAAAAAATTACCGGTCCACCCAGGAAATCCTTGACCTGGCAAGGGGATTGTTTCCCCATGCCTCGGGATTGGAAGCTACGTGTCAGGATACCGGTCGGGTGGTGTTGTTCCATGCGGCCACAGCCGCGCAGGAAGCTGCCTGGATTGGAGGGAAGATTCTGACGCTCATTGGCGGTACAGCTCACTGGCAGGCGGATGGAGGTGACCAGGGGGGGCTTGGACCCGGTGACATTGCCGTGCTGGTCAGATTCAAGGCCTTGATCCCACTGTACCGCAAAATTTTTGACTCCATGGGCATACCCTGTTCTGTTCCTGAAGCCGAGGCCTTTTTCAGAGAGCCCCGGGTGGAGAAAATTTTGCGACAGGCAGGATCGGTTCTGGGGATTGGGGCTGGCGAAGTGGAAGAAGTCTGCCCTGATGCAATCCTGGCTCAGGGACCGAAAAAGATTGCCCGGTATCTTGGTGATACACCTCCCTTTGACAGATCCTTTTGGCAAAGTTCACCCTTTAGGACACTGGTGTCTTTGTTTAAGGAGCAAGGTTCCTGGGCTGGAGTTTTGAATCGGATCAGTCTGGAAAACGAGTTGGAAAATATCCGTTCCTTGGCCCAGAAAGTGCAGATCATGAGTCTGCACGGAGCCAAGGGCCTGGAATTTGATGCGGTGTTTCTTCCCGCACTGGAGGAAGGCATCCTTCCTTTTGCCGGGGTGGATATTTTGACGGGGAAGCCTGAAGGGCAACGTGTGTGCGGTGATGTTGAAGAAGAGCGGCGACTTTTATACGTGGGACTGACCCGGGCCAAAAATCGTGTGTATCTTAGCCACAGCAGACAGCGTAAGATTTTTGGGCATAGTCTGCATTCACGTCCTTCCAGATTTTTGCAGGACTTGCCTGCGGAAAAGATCAGCGTGCGGGCGGCCAAGCCTCATAAAAAAATCCAGGAAAAACAAATGATGATGTTTTAGGGGCGCAGCAGGTGGGTAGGAGTTTAGTGCTGAGAGCGTGAAAAAATGATTTTTTCATAGATCGTGCACATCCGCAGGGCCACGGATGAAGCAATGCCCAGTTCCCGGAGGCGACAATAGACATGGAGTGGATTGCAGTAGTGCTGCACGAGCATGCGTAAATGCTGCATAGTCCTCATGGGTTTGAAGTGGATGGTCCAAAGATTGTTCAGCAAGAGCGGTGCCTGGGTTGTGTGCATGGGTATCCGAAGTTGTATTTGGAAAAACATTGCATAAAAACAGCTTGTTGGTTGTTTTTCTAAGAGAAAAAGAACGGGGCTGAGAAAGAGTGCACGTGGTTTCCTGGGGAATTAATCCGGATAAAACGGAAAAATATGTCGGGATGAACAGGACAAGGGAAGTAGGTGATGTGCGCTTCCTTCCCTGCCGGGTCGGCATCTGCCTGGATTTGACTTGAACCCCAAACCCATTAGAAGGTGCATTGCAAGACAATATTTTGTCTGCAGGCAACGTATGTGTAGTTGATCGCCGGATGTTTTTCGACGGCAACCCGGTATTCGGATTTTCTGATACAAAGTGTTCCTGTTTTTTGACGGGTATCAGAAAAAAATGGCAATACTGTGGGTCTTTGTAACCAGGAAGGGTTAGATGGCGTATTTTCGAAATCTGGATGTCCAGGTCACCAAACTGCTCCAGCTACTGAACAAGGATCAGCGCTGGCTTATCCTTATGAATGCCGATCCAGATGCCATGGCCTCGGCCCTGGCCTTAAAAAGAATTCTTGCCCGGCGGGTAACCAGTGTTGGGCTAGCTCACGTCAATGAAATTTCCAGACCGGATAATCTCGCTATGATGCGCCTTTTGCGCATCCCCACAAAAAAGCTGATCCCTACTCTGGCTGCGCAGTATGACCATTTTGCCCTTGTTGATTCTCAGCCCCATCACCATCCCGAATTCGCGTCCTTTGAATTTTCCATTGTCATTGATCATCATCCCCTGCTGAAAGACAATCCTCCAACATTTCCGTTTTTTGAAATCCGTCCTGATTATGGTGCCAACAGCACGTTGATGACGGAGATGCTCTATAATATGGGACTGCGTCCCGGCAAGTTATTGGCCACGGCTCTGCTGTATGGGATCAAGACCGATACTCAGAGCTTTGAACGGGAATTCAATGATGCGGATATCAAGGCCTTTAGGTATCTCACAAAATTTTACAATCCCATCCTGCTGCACAAAATCACCCGCAGTGAATTCCGTGTCGATTGGCTGAGGTATTTTTCTCAGGCCTTCCGGAAAATGCGGATTCTTGGCAATGGGCTGACTGCTTTTCTTGGCTCCGTGGATTCCCCTGATATCCTGGTTATTTTGGCGGATTTTTTTATGCGTGTGCATGGTCTGTCATGGGTCCTGATCAGTGGGCTGCATGATGAAAAACTGGTGCTGGTCTTCAGAGGAGACGGATTACGCAGGGATATGGGCAAATTTGCCCAGAATCTTTTTGGAGATATGGGGTCGGCCGGCGGGCACCGCTCCATGGCCCGTGCTGAAATCCCTTTGGAAAAAATAGGGAATCAGCATGCTCAACAGTTTATTTTAGAACGTCTGGGACGAAAAAGAAAGAAAAGCGCTGGACCCAAAAGCACCCCTGAATGAACACCTTTACTGTTATGTCTGTCCGGGATCTTCGCCTTGAAGATCATCTTTCCGGCTGGGTGATGTCCGCATAACCACTTTAGATTGTTCATTTTTCTTGCGTTCATTCGAGACGCTAAAGTAAAACCAGTTCGAAAATTGTTGTTTTTGGGCCTATACTATTGCAAGCCGAAAACCCTGACGAGCAGCAACCTCTTTGCTTTTCTGCACCTTCCGGGGCGCAGAAAAGCGGGTAATCCCTGAATTTCCCCTACAGACCTGCCATGTATTACCGGGAGTCAATGGAAAACCGACATCCCACACGGTTTACGAGTTTTCCCTTCTTGTAACTATCAGGGTGTATGCGAGAGTGCGTATCTTTTTTCCCTGTCCGTATTTTTGGGTACGTGCGGCGCATATCGCAGATACTGTTGAGTATCCTATTTTTTTTTTTTAACAATAGTGGAGTATTCATGTCGCTTAAGGAACGCCTGGGCCTTACTAGGAATCCCTTGTATCTCGTTGACGGTTCGGCCTTTGTCTATAGAGGATTTTATGCCTACCCCGATCTGAAACGCGCAGACGGATTTCCCACAAATGCCATGTTCATTGTGTTGCGTCTTCTGGCCAAGCTGTTACGGGAAGAAAAGGCCGGATATCTCGCATTTATTCTGGATGGTAAGGGACCTACCTTCAGGAACAAACTTCTGGACAGGTACAAGGCTCAGCGTTTGCGGATGCCCGAAGATCTGGCCATGCAGCTGGAGCCTCTCAATGAGGGACTGAGGCTCATGGGTATCAAGGTCATGGTCACCGACGGGGTGGAGGCCGATGATTATATTGCCAGTCTGGCATTCCGGTTCAAAGGGGAACGCCCTGTTATCATTGTTGGCGCGGATAAGGATCTGCAGCAATGCGTGGACGACAATGTTTTCATGTGGGACCCTTCTTCGAAAAAGGAAAAGCTGGTCACCCTGGAATCCTTTTCTCAGAAGCAGCAGCTGACCCCTTCCCAATGGCCGGATTTTCAGGCTCTGGTGGGAGACGCGGCGGACAATATTCCCGGTATCCCCGGTATCGGTCCCAAAACTGCTCTGGGGCTGATGAAACGTTTTCCTTCCCTGGAAGATTTGCAGGGAGGGTTCGAGCGTCTGACAGCCAAGGAGCAGACCAAGCTCAAGCCCCACATGGAGGATGTTTTTATTTTTCGGGAACTGACCCGGCTGAAGACGGAATGCTGCCCGGACTGCACGATGGATGATCTGCGCACGGATCATCCGAATATTCCCGAGTTGCTGGATTTTCTTGCATTGTACGAATTCCGTTCTTTGCGACGTGAATTCGCAGCGGTGGCCGAAGGCCTGGGAAAAGATCCAGACGAAGCACCCTCTGAGCCTGGTGTTCAGGTGGTAGAAAGGGTCGCTCCCTTGCAGACAGCCAAGCTGCCGGACGTGAAGGGGCTGGATGTGGGACTTGTGTTCCAGGACAAGGGGCTTGTCCTGGGGTTGGAGACCCAAGAATATATTGTGTCGGAATGTTCTTCCGGATTGGTCATGGCCCTGCAGCAAGCCAGGTCTGTCAACGTTCCTGCCTTGAAAGATATTTTGTACGACAATCCTCTCTGGACGCTGATTCCTTTGGGGGTGTGGTTTGACATCGGGCTGGCTGAGTATCTGCTTAACCCGGAGGAACGCAATTACAGTTTCGACAGGATCAGAGATGGCCTGGCGGGAGAACTGAACGTGCATCCCGAGAATCGGGGCATTGCCGCCTGCCGGATGGGCAAAATATTGGCAGCCCGTCTGGAACGAAGCGATTTTATGCCCCTTTTGCGAGACCTTGAGCTGCCGCTGATTCCTGTTCTGGTAAAGATGGAAAAAAATGGTATCCGGCTAGATTTGAAGGCCTTTGCCTCTTTTCTTGCCGAGGTACAGACAAAACTTGATGCCTTGACCCGGTCTATTTATCAGCAGGCCGGTATGGAATTTAATATCCGTTCCAGTCAGCAAATGGGTGACGTCCTGTTCGACCATTTGGGGATTATGTCCAAAAAGAAAACCCCGGGCGGGAAGCCTTCCACCTCTGTGCAGGCCTTGGAGGCTTTACAGACCGGTCATCCCATTGTCCGGGATATCCTGCATTTTAGAACTCTTGAGAAACTACGATCCACCTATCTCGAGCCCCTGCCCAGGCTGGTGGACGAGGGCGAGCGGGTGCATACCCATTTCAATAATCTGGCCACGGCCACAGGGCGGCTTTCCAGCAGCGGCCCTAATCTCCAGAATATTCCTATCCGTGGAGAATTCGGGCCGCGCATGCGCTCGTGTTTCATTGCCCAGCAGGGGCATAAGCTTGTGGCCGCCGACTATTCGCAGATTGAATTGCGTATCCTGGCCCACATGTCCCAGGACCCTAATCTGCTGGAGGCCTTTGCCCATGGGGAAGACATCCATGCCCGGACCGCAGCTCTGCTTTTTGATATCGAGCCTGGCAAGGTGAGTACGGATGAGCGGCGCAAGGCCAAGACCATCAATTTCGGTCTGCTTTACGGCATGGGTCCACAAAAGCTGGGCAAGGAGATGGGGCTATCGCTCAAAGAGGCCAAGACGTTCATTGATCGCTATTTCAGCAAGCTTGTTCGGGTCAGAGAATTTTACACCCAGATTGAGACCGAGGCCAAAAGCCAGGGCTATGTGAATACCATTGCCGGTCGTAGACGGCTGTTGCCGGATATCAATTCCAGAAATGCCAATCTGGCCCAGCAGGCC
>Ga0265294_10000812_pt1 | contig 42554 bp, 32 predicted proteins | sample MunlanPumphouse3_FD_192504 | JGI IMG/M metagenome (GOLD analysis project Ga0265294, IMG submission 192504) | Groundwater microbial communities from a municipal landfill in Southern Ontario, Canada - Pumphouse #3 | ecosystem: Environmental > Aquatic > Deep subsurface > Groundwater | place... | reverse complement strand
CGAAATTGGAGGCGAATCAGCTGGAAAATTACATAAAGTTCATCTAAAAGCACCTGAGTCGCTCCGATCAATTTTCTCTTTAAACCCAAAATAGATAAAATAGATTTAACTTGCAACTTTGGCACTTGGACCTGTATCCGGCCTTTTAAAATCCATTTTTACAGCTTCAAGCTCAACTCCAACAACAGTAATATTATTCAGCTCAGCAACTCCGAGCTTATTTTCAGCTGCAAGTCCGAGATGAGGGACTTCATCCAAATCGATTCCCATATATTGAGTTCCGATACAATCCGCAGCCACGGGATCTGAACTTGCAAATACGACCTTTGAGTCAATAGGAATACCTAAATCGGGCCCATTTCCTTCCATTCCGATTATCCCATCAATAACCACAAAATCCGGTCTTCGGATCAGGTTTAGATCCACAATACTTTGTTCCAGCCCCCATTCATGTAATTTGATTTTCATAAGTTGCCCGGGATAATTATTTACAAGTTCGCGGGGAGGAACTCCAAACGCATTTTTCAGGCTCAGGGTGCTTCCTGCAAGTCTGTGGGTTTTTAATTTAGCCGCACTTATAACCACATCCACATCCATGTAGATCTTTGGAATTGGAATATTCTTTCCGGTAAGGCTTTTTTCAGGTTTCAAATAGTAGCAACCCTCTTCAGAAAAACTATTCAAATTAAGAACTTCAATTCCAGGAATCTCCACATATTTTGCAGGGCCGTAATGTACCGTATCTCCAAGAGAACCCCCATCAGCAACGATTACCCTGGAAGCTCCCCTTGCTTTTGTAATATTGACTATTTCTTCAACAACCTGGTAATCGGTTATAATTCCCTCTCCGACTTCGGAAAAATAAACCGCATTTACCTTGATCAATACAGTATCTCCCTCATTAATAAGCTCTTCAAGCCCGCCTGCGTTTTCAATCGCTTCTCGAGTAACTTTCGAGCGTTCTTCTCCCATTGCAGCTCCCACAACAGGATTTGGATTTTTTATTCCAGTAGAACTCCGCATTACTTTTTGCACATGTTCGGCTTTTTGAGTTTCGTTTCGAGTACTCATCACGGTTCCCGTAGCAGACTCGTCGGTTGCGGCCGAATCGGATAAACCAAAATTATTGGCTCTAGATCCAGAGTTAGAAACGCCAGGCTCAAAATCCTTAGCCGGGCCAAAGAAATGATAACCCCCATAAGAGACTAAAATAAGGAAAATTATAGTGCCGTAAACTAAAAATCCATTTAGTTTTTTCATACCCATTTCCCCCTTTATTTATAGGCTTAAGCTCCTCATTAAGGTTCCTAACGATTTCTGATGAATGCAAAAGGTGCCCAAAAAAAAGCGCACTTCGTGCGAAAACAAAGAAAACAAAGTTTAGAGGAATTAGGATTCAAGGTTGAAGTTGGTTAGGATCTGAAATTTGAAGAGGATAGATGATGAGGGGGGTGTGGGGGGAGAAGAGGAAAGGAGAATAAAAGAACTTTGGTAGGAGATCCTCCTACCTATCTCAAGCTCTGACTCTTCCTCTACCAAGGGAAGCAAAGATTCCTATAAAACAGAGGAAGGCAAAAAGGGAAAAAGCTGTATGGACGCTTGTAAGAAGTTCCACATGATACTCAGGAGTAAGTTCTACTCTTCCTATAATTATTGAAAAAATCATCATGGAAAGCCCCATACTCAACATCTGGCCGATAAGCCGCATGGTACCCATGGTGCCTGACGCAATTCCATAGTACTTCCTTTCAACAGAACTCATGATAGCGTTGGTGTTTGGGGAAGAGAAAAGCGCAAACCCTAAGCCTAGGACCATAAGAACAAGCGTGATATCCTTAATAGGGGTCTCTTCTGTGAGAAAAGTAAAAATAAAAAGGCAAAATGCAGCAAGACCCATCCCAGTCGAAGCTACAATTCTTGGCTCAACCTTATCAGAAAGTCGGCCTGCAAAAGGTGAGAAGAGAGCCATTACGACAGGCTGGGCTACAAGCACACTGCCAGCTTCAAGGGGAGATAAACCCCGATTGTACTGAAGGTAGAGGCTGAGGAGAAAAGAAACCGCTGCAGTTGCGCTATAGTTTATAAGCGCTGCAAGGTTTGAGAGCGAATATGTCTGGTTTTCTTTAAAAAGCTGCAAATTCAGTACCGGACTTGGAGTTTTCAGTTCTTGGCGGAGAAAGCCCAAAAAAGCTACAAAACCGATTCCAAGAAGATAAGCTCCAGCTCGCTTTGGAATAAGGCTAAGCCCATAAATGAGAGAAAAGAGCATGCAGCCGTAGATAAAAGCTCCCAGAGAATCGAATTTTTCCGGCTGCTCCTTTTGCTCGGCCCCGGATTTATTATTGTTGCGAGAGCTTTTTATTTCATTTCCCTTTTCTAGCTTCAAGGAAGCGGAAAGAAAAAGGGCAACAAAACCAAGAGGAACAATTGAGAGATAGATACTTCTCCATCCGAAAGCCTGAGCGATTATGCCTCCTAAAAAAGGTCCTGCCGAAAGCCCGATATATACGGCCGAGACATTAATTCCAAGTACCCGCCCTCTTTCGTTTCCAGGAAAAACCGCGGTCAGAAGAGCTACAGCCGTTGCATAAATCATGGCTCCTCCGACTCCAGCAAGGATTTGACAAGCAATTAACATGGAAACGGAGTTTGCAAAACCGCTAAAGCCGGCTGCAAGCGTATAGATTCCAATCCCTGAAATGAAGATTTTTCTCATCCCATAAAGGTCTGCCAGCCTACCAAAAGGAATAAGAAGCACAGCCGAGGTCAGAAGATAGGTTGTAGGAATCCAGCCAAGTAATACCGTGTCTGAAGCAAACTCTTTTCCTATAAGAGGCAGCGCAATGTTAACAGAAGAGGCAATATAAGGGGATAGAAAAGAGGCTAAAGTTGCCGCAAGAAGCACGCATTTTTGTTCTAGCGGAGTGCAGGTTAGCATCGGGGGAGCATTTTTCGGATGTACCATGATTTTTTACTTACTCCTTTTCCAAACAGATTAATTCTTCGCAGTAGGGAAGTTCCCGCTGCATCCAGGCACAAAATTCCCTCCACTCGTCAAGTTTGTGATGTCTGCGCTGGAAATAGAGGTTGCGGAGTTCGGCATAATTAGTAATAACCGTGCGTTTTTGATTAAAAGCACTTGGAAGGTCCTGGACTAGTTCTCGAAAAAGGGCTTTTCGAAAAGCTTGGGAGGACTTGCTTTCCCCTTCCTCAGCATTGTAAGCTTCAATTAGCGCATTAAGGTGTTTTAGCTGAGCTTTTCTATATTCGCTCAGGGCGTCAAAAGAAAAGTCTTTGGCGGTCAGAGGGCGGCTTGTAAGCTTGTGCATGGTTGAACAGGAGTTTTTTTCCGCAAACTTGTAAGTATCAAATTCCTTCCACCAGTAAAGGGGAGCGTTGATATCAAAACAAACCGGAATGAAACGCAGAAATTTGGCGTGTTCTGGACCCGCAAGAGTCAGCAGCTGGGCAAGCCGAAGATCTTTTTCTCCAAGGTTGCAGTTTCCATCTTCTTTAGGAGTGCTGCTATCCATAAGCTGCCAGGAGTTTTTCGGGTTTCTCATGCCCAAAATCGAGTAATAGATATTGTATACGCCGTGTAATTTGATCTCAATCATAGCTTAAACCTCAAAAGTAATATTAGGAATATTAAGAAGCTTAGGATTATTATAGATATTAGGAATATCCAAAATTATAATTCAATTTTCCGGTAAATCTAAAAAGTCCGATGGGATAATTATTTAACAGAGACTGCCGCTACATATTCCCATGGCAAGTCCCTTTAGATACAATTATTCCTGTGAGAACGGTTTTTTTCACTTCAGTGGAAGTTCAGGAATTATCTACTTTAAGTACGATCTTGTAAACAAAGGCCTTCCTGCTCAGTATTCCGAAGTTTTTCAGCAGGCAGCCAAAAACCAGCCTCTCCATTCTGAAAAGGAGCAAAACCAAGCGAATTGAATAAAAACTATTTAAATCTTTTCCACTTAGTTCCAACTCTAGTAATATTTTATATTCTATTTTCAGGCCCTTATTCTTTCAATTCTTCTTTTTTCAAGCAAGCCCTGCATAAGCCGGATAAACACTAAAGAGCTTAGAAACCAGGCTCCAAGCGCAAGCGCAAGAGAAAAGCCCCAATTATTAAGCCGTTGCATACAGAATATAGCTGTAAGCACACAAACCGTGCAGCCCATCATCCCAGCACTGGCTCCAAGAGCGATTTCTGCTGCCAATTCCGAGTTTCCAAAATGCCCAGCCATTATTACCGCCGCAACCATGACTGCTGGAAAGGCTGCAAATATTCCTGCAAAAGCCTTCCAAGGCAGAATTTCCATAAGTACAAAACAAGCTGCAACAGACATTCCGCCTAGGATAAAACGTAAAGTCAGATCCCGCAGATTTATTTCCATAAAGATCACCTTTTTTTCCAAAATATCTAAAACTTTAGAGAAGCTCAGACATTCAAAAACCAAACCAGGTAAAATAGATTGCTGGAGCCAGAACAGCCCAGATTAAAAGCGCCCGAGCAAGCCCGGATTTCCAGCCGTATTTAAGAATCAGGGAACTAGCTGCAAGGGCACAAGCGATGTCGGCTAACATACCCACAAGAGCTCCTTTTGAAACCTGTTCCGAAAGGAGCAAAAGCTCTTGCCCACTGGAATCAAGACCCAGACTCAGGATTGCGGCAAGGTATACGGCTGGAAAAGCCGCAAAAACGCCTCCTATACGCCCTCCAAAGGCTTTTGCAGCAAGGGTTGAGGCTGCAACTGCGCTTCCACCAAGCAAAAAACGAAAGAGTAGAGGAAAAAGCTCAATTTGGATCATACTTCTTCGGTCACGCTCTTTGAATATTTATCCCGGATTTCAGACTCTTTTAGAATCGGAAGGCCTATTTTTTCTACGATTCCAGCAATCCGCTTTTTATCTGCACTTTTCATGGATTTTCTATCAAAATAAACCAAATCAGCTCTTGATTTTTCAACGGCCTGTTTAACCAGAGCCTCATCTACGAATTCAAGCTGATACTTGGGGAAATTGTGCCCAAAAGAGATTTCAGTCTCAAACAAAAGCCCAGTTTGCCGGGTTGCATAGTGTCCGCCTCCAAAACCCAGAGCTGTAGGGCCATTTTTCTCTTCCGAAACAGCCAGAATAGCTTTTGCAAGAACCTCTCCTGCTTCCGGATCCTGCCACTGGATTTCCGTGCTTCCGATCTCAGCATAAAGGGAGGGAACCTTTAGCTCGGTTGGGCCGTGGTGGGTGACTTCAAGGGTTACATCGTAGCCTAACTCCTTTTCCTCAGCAAGTTTTTTTATTGCCAGAAGAATTGATTTCATGGCCGAAGGGGCTGCAACTGCAAGTTCTTTTGGACGGCCCCCAAACCTGCCAGCTTCGGGAGAAGAATTTCCTGTGCAATGTACAGTCAGGGAATTTACTTCCTGTTTACTTTTGTGCTTGGAGGCAAAGATAAGAAGAGAAGCCGGAAACCCTGCTTTTGCAAGTTTGTTATCAATTCCGTCCGAAAAGATATGCATCTCCTCAATATCCGCAAGCCTGAATCGTCCTTCTGCAGATTCGTAAACTGCGGAAAAGCCAGAATTTTCGGGCAAAGTCAAGGGTTTCCACTCCCCAAGAGCAAGAAGATGCTTTCTTATGTTCTGGCTGGCAAGGTCTGGAGCAGAACAGATGATAGTGATTTTCGATGCGTTTTCCGGACATGTTTTCTGGGATCCAGAAGACCCAGAATTTTCATTTTTCTTATTTTTTTCTGGATTGCTCATATCAATCATTTTTGAATCAATCCGATTCTTTTAAGCCAGAGTTTACTAAACAAATGCCATATACAGCTCTTTACAGTAGATAAAACCAACCCCGAAATTCAGAAAAACAATTTCAGAAATTTAGAAAATGGAAATGAAATTTGAGCGGATATATAAAAAATAGAGGAAAGAATAAGAAGAAGGATAAACCGGACTTTAATTCGGGGTTTATTCCTTTGCTTTATTTTCGGATTCTCCTTTAAAAAACTCCTCTTCCGTAAATTCCTCATTGGCCTTAGGGGTTTTCTCGGAAGTGGGCTCATAGCCTGCAGGAGCAAGAGCGGGATAATCTCCAAAACTCTTAACCGTATCACAAATCAGTTGAGGATAAAGCTCAATCTGGGCTCTGGTAACAAAAGCTTTAGCTTCGGCTGCCTTTATTATGGCTTCACGAGCAGCTTTTGCCCTTGCTTGCGGAGCTTTTAGTTCTTTTTTTCCAGCTTCGTAAGCGATTTCCCCAAGCGCAAGCGTAGACCAAAGGGTCAAAACTTCCATTTTGTGCTCCACGGCTTTTAAGCCTATTTCTTCAAGCCCTTCAACCGCCTGTTTTGAAGGAAGTTTTAGCCCAGCTTTTGCCGAACTTTTCCCAATTTCCTGGAGAGCTCGGGCAAGCGAAAAGAGCGTATCGGCATATTTTTTTTCAAAAGCCTTTTCAGAAAGCTCTCTAAGGAGCTTTAGAGCAACCTTTGACGTTTCTTCAAGCTTATTCAGCGCGGCTTTGCTGCCTATATTCCGAAGAGATATAGCTACAGTCCTACTTTCCTTTTCAAAATTTTCATTAATCAGTTCTACCCCAAGTTCTTGCAGGTATTTAAGATTTTGAATAGCTTCATACTCTTTTTTTTCCCGGACTGCACTTAAGCCGGCATCACCCAATTCAATTGCTTTTTTTTCGTTTATCGAGAAAATATTTACACCCCTAGACTACTCATTTTTTACAAAAGCAGAGCCACATTAAACTTTTTTTTCAGTTAGCACTTTGTACCCTGCTCAAACACCTATCTCATTATAGCTTATTCTAAATTAGTCTTCCTATATTTTTAAAATAGATCCGGAACTTCCACTAAAAAGCTCTCTTCTCTGGCCCAAAACTTTCTGCCTTTTTATCAGAAATCCTTTTATCAGGATTAAAAAACCTGGCCCAAACGACCTGAAATCTCAGCTTGCAGCTTTTCAACATCCTTTCGGTTTTCCTTTGCACTTTCAGAAAGGAAGATTACCCCTTCAAAAGAGGCCAGCTGAGCCTCCGCATTGAGAGCTGTGTTTCCAAGGTACCTGGCTGCGGCATCTTTTCGAATGAGATCTAGAGATAGATATGCCTGTGCTGCGACATTTTCCAGCTGCTGCTGAGCTGAGATTATTCCAAGTTCCCCAAGACATTGAGGAGCATTACAACTTTCTTCATAATACCGACGCTCCCCGAAATTTCGCATTCCAAGTTTTGAAAATTCGGAATTTAGTCGGAGCTGGGCAGCCTCAAGCAAAACCCCAACACTTGCGGCAGCAGTCTCAAGCCCTTCTCCTGCAGCCTCTTTTCCAATTTCCCTCAAAGAACCCAAAATACAATTTGAAAGTTCCCCAAATCCAAAGCATTCTTTTTCTTGCACTGCAAGCTCTCCAAGTTCTTTTAATAAAAGCTGACTTGCTATGCAAGCTTCTTCCATTTTTTGCCCTGCGGCCTCTTTTCCAATTTCTCGAAGCGCTGAAGCCGTAACTCGGAAAGGAAGCTCCAGTTTTGCTCTGGCTGCAGTTTTTCCAAGCTCTCCAAGCGCCTGAGCAGCTCGGAGGAGTAACTCGGAATTGCCAGCTTTTGCAGCTTCCTGCCCCAATCCTCCAAGAGAGACAGCCCCTGCAAAAACTCCAAGCGGAATTTTTGCCTTTGAGGCCGCAGCTCCAATTTCTCCAATTTCTGCAATAATTTTTTGAGCCTCAGAGCCACTCTCCAATTCCTGCCTTCTGCCGCCAGCTTTCTCCTCTCGGATAAGCCTTATTCCAAGTTCCCGCAGGGAATTAAAAACACGCAAAATTTCGGTTTCATCCTGCTGATCAACCGCTAAAAGCCCAAGTTCCACTGCCCGCATTTCCTTTGATGGAAGTATATATATTCCCCCTGTACAGGTCTTGTTAGCAGTTTATTATTAGCAATTCCTGTAACTATTATAATAGGAATTTGTACCGGAGATATTAGTAGCCTCCGGCAAAATTATGCTGTAGCTAGCTCTTATTGCTTCGCTGGAGTTTCCAGACATTGCTGAAAATACTGATTTACAATCTGCACATACCTTTCCTTTGGCAGAAGTTCACGACTGACTGTATCAAGGCTTTCCTGAGACATCTCCTGACCCTGTGCAAGCTGAAAGCCTGCCTTTTTTGCGGCTTTGAAAATCTCAGCTATTGGCTCTCCCAGCTCAAGCATTATAGGCAGGGCTTCCCCATGCGGCCGAAGCAAAGCGCCTGCAAATTCAGCAGAAGCGTTTTTGCAAAAAGCTTTCATATATACGAGGAGGGAATCAAAATTATCCATTTCCCAAAAACCGCAGTTGGAAACCAGCACAAATTTTAAGGGCTTTGGACCTCCACGCACACGATGCCGACAATGAGCATCGCGTATCTCGAAAAAGGGTTCTACTCTAGGAAGCATCCTGTCAATCAGGTTTTTCATAGGCCCTGTAACCCCGTCCACATAAACCGGAGTTGCAAAAACAATTAGATCTGCCGCATCAATTTTAGGATAAAGAAGGTCCATATCATCTCTCTGGTAGCATTTACCCGGAGTCTTCAGCCAGCAGTCTAACTCTCCTGTGCAGGGATTGATGTTAAGTTTCCTTGTATAGAAAAGTTCCACCTCTGCCCCGCCTGCTTTCATCCCTTCAAGAAAGGGTTTCAAGATCAAATCCGTATTGCTTTTCTCCATTTTAGGACTGGAATTTATTGCCAGAACTTGCATATGTGAATTCCTCCAATATACTAAGCCCGTTTTGTAAGAAACCAGTAGGGGAAAAGCTGATGAATTATTGCATCAGCCCTTAATCATTTCGGACTTTTCACAGAATAGGTCGTCTATTTGGACCTCGCTTGTGAATCTGGCTGAAATGAAAAAAAAGGCCCCTTTAAAATCCTAATATCCCCAACTTTAAGAATCGCAGCAAATATAAATATAGATTTTTATTAAAATATTTAAGTCACTAAAAGCAGTTTTAGCTTTAATTTCGACAAAATATCTTTGTAAAAAAAGAAAACGGGCTCGCCGCGATTCGAACACGAGTCAATGGGTATCTTCGTAAACCACTTAAATTTATTTTTGAGTCTGGGGTTACTTCGAAGCCCATTAGGATATCCTGGCTACCCTACGAGCCCTTATGCAGGAATACAGATAGGGAGTTCTTATATTAAAGTTTTCTCATTGGAGCTATGAAAAACGGGAAAAAAACAAGCAAATTAACTTATATTAACTTATAATGTCTGAGAAGTTGAAATAGGCTCTTATGGAAGAATACGCTAATTAAATAATATATTAACAATCCAATAAAAAACTAGCCAAGCTAGCCAAACTAAGTTTAACCACACTAAATGACAAAATAGAAATAGTGAATTCAATTCTTGATTTGAAAGGGAGGTTATAAAAAATGGAACGGGTTTCCACAGGAATAGAGGAACTGGATTCAAAATTAAGTGGAGGATATCCGAAAAAGAAGGTAATCTTAATAACCGGCGTTGCTGGGTCAGGAAAAACCATTTTCGGAATTCACTATCTTTACCGGGCCTGTCAGGAAGGCAAAAAATGCGTCTTAATCGCAACAGAAGAGACTCCAGAAGACATTCTTCAGCAGGCCCGCATGCTCGAGCACGACCTTGAGCCCTATTATGAAAAGGGCCAACTTATAATCGAACGCGTCTTTGAAAGTCGCACAGAAAGGATAGAAGAAACCCGTTACGGCTTCAAACCTGAAGGGCTTGACCTTGAACTTCCTTATCTTGCGGAACTTGTCCCCGAAGGTACGGAATGCGTTGTTATCGATAATATTGGGGTTTTTACAATTCGGATTTCGGTCAGAAAACTCAGGGACGAATTTGACGGCCTGAGCCATATTCTGATGAAAAAAGGATGTACAGTTCTTTATATAATGGACGAAGCCGCTTATAATATGACAAATCAGCTTGCAGAGTATTCTGCATACGGTTCTATTCGGCTTTTGGTAAAAGAAAACAGCTATCTTGGTAAAATGGAACGTTATATCTATATTCCTAAAATGCGAAGTACACCGGTCTCGCCTTATACAAGTGTTTTTGAAATAAGCTCCAAAGGAATAAAAATTAAGGCTTCCGGGGACTCGGAAATAATAGGATAAGGCTTTTTTTGAAAAGCAGTTTTTAGATAGTAACACTAATAACCTCCTAAATTCATAGAGTTATAGAGTTAAAGAAAGGCGATGCCCGGATTAAGTAATAAAATAAAAATCAATTGATTTAAGCTAGAGAAAAGCCCGGGCCAGTTTACAGGAAGGATACAAGAAAATGATTTCATTAAGTGAAGCAGACGCTTTAGATACCGGTCTTAGCTCGGTGAAGGAAGGCGACGAAAGCCGGGCTTTTCAGGCTCTTGATTCTCTTAAAGGGATTGCCGAAGGCTTTCTGGAAGAAAAAGAGCTTGAAGATGCAAAAAGGGTAATCCAGGGACTAGAGGACATCGCAGTTGCAGCTGCAGGCTCGGCAATGGAGCTGCTTGCGATAAATTCTACCTTAGCTTTCGGAGAGCTGGCAAAAACGGCGGCCGGGAAAGGGTTTGAATCGCTGGTCAGGAAAAATATGCTGGCCATAGGAAAAGTCGGAAAAACGGCCGCAGAACAGGAGCTTGAAGCAGGCTCAAAGGTTGCGGTTACGACTCTAATGGAACTTTGGAATAATCCGGATCTTCAAAAGGAAAGAGATATAACAATCAGTACTGCGCTTTTTTTGAAAGAGATAGGGGTTGCTTCTGCCAAGAGAAATCAGGAAGAAGCCGTAATCAACGCTGCTATCTTTCTTGGGGAAATAGGAAGGAAATCTGTAGAGGAAAGCTTGGAAAGCGAGACCTTAAGTGCTCTAATACTTGTCGAAGAAATTGGGCATGAGGCTGCGGAAAGCTATCTGGATGAGGGGCTTAGCAAAGCAGCTCTTGCGGTAGAAGAAATTGGCAAACTTGCTATAAAGAAAAAGCTAGAAGCTGCAATGCTTCAGAGCCGCTGGGCACTTGAAGCTTTTCGGGTTCGTGCAAAGGAAAAAATCCTTACACACTCAGATATAGTAGTTGAAGTTGCTCTTGAGCCTTTTCAGCCTTTTGAGGAGCTTGACAGCAACGAAAACATTGAGAAGATTCGGGAAATCAAAAAACTGCATAATAAATTGGCTTCCGAAATGGAGCTTTAAGGGACCTCTTAAGGCCCCTTATACAAATCTAATTTTTAGATAAGTTGAATTTTATAGAGTATATAAATGGGTATATAATTATATTTACATTTATAATTATATACCCATTTATATTTACATAGACATACTGTATAATATAGATTATTTATTATAGAGCGGAGCATAAACCTAAAAGGGATTGTAAAGCTCCTAAAGCTTGGAAAAATTAACCTGTTCTCTAATCGAAGCTTTAAAAAAATACTGAGCTGGGGAGACCATAATTCTAATCTAAGATTAAAAGATAAAGAGGGGATCTGTCCAGTTTAATATTTATCTTTATCTTTATCTTTATCTTTATCTTTATCTTTATCTTTAGATATAGCGAAAACTTCAACAAGCAAAGAGGAATTAAATCGCCCGATTTTAGGAAAATTAATTAAGAAGGAAATTATTATGATAAAAAATGAAATTCTAAAAGTTCTGATTGTCGATGATATGCCACAAAACGTGGAACTAATGGAAGCCTTTCTTGCAAAAGAACCTTATGAGCTGCTCCAGGCTTCCAACGGAAAAGAAGCCCTCAGAAAAGTAAAGGCTGAAGATCCTGACATCGTTTTGCTCGATGTAATGATGCCTGAAATGGATGGCTTTGAAGTTTGTGAAATTCTTAAAAATGATGGGGAGACCCAGTTTACTCCCGTACTTATGCTTACGGCGCTTTCGGAACTTAACGACCGGATCAAAGGCATCGAAGTAGGAGCCGATGATTTTTTAACAAAACCCATAAATGGAATAGAACTTAGAACTCGGGTAAAATCCCTTTTGCGGGTAAAATGTTTGCATGATAGGTTAATGGCCGAAAAAAACGCCCTTTAGCTCCAGAATAAAGTCCGCAGCATCTTGACTGCAATTCTTCCAACCCTCTTTCAGCCCCTTCACTCCGAACAAAAAAAGATAATAATCAACCAGATGACGGGTATGGTTGAAAAAACCGTTCTTGAAATGTACCGGCTTGAGAAAAAAGAATTGACGCTCTCAGAAGCTGGAGTGATCTGTGCAGATATAATGAAACAGCTTGGAGGCACTTTTACGGCAGAAACTCAGGAGGGAAGCTGTAGAATCATAGGGAGTGACTGCCCTTGGGGCAAGGAAGACGCTCGACGAAACCCAATACTCTGCACGCTAACCAGAAAAATATTTTCAAGTGTACTTCGCAGCCTGCCCGGAAAATGGAAAATCGAAACCGTTTCAACAATTGGAAACAGGGACGAGTGCTGTGATTTCAGAATAAAAAAACTCTGACTCTTCCCGGTATTTCCGGCTTCCCGGGCCAAGGGGAACAAAAACCTGGGGCAAAATACTGGAAAAATTCAGAATACTTTCAGTCCTCGAGCTATATTTATTAATAAGGGCCCTACTTTTTCTATGCTTAGATTAAAACTTGAAATCAAAAATTTGAATTTTTGAGAGAGATTAATTATAAGTACTAAATTATAAATATAACCTGATGAAATCTTTCAGAACTCTCAAAAGCGATTCTTTTTGAAACCCCGAGTTTTGGATTCAATTGTACATTCAATTATAACCTCGGCTAAACCTCAATTAAATCTCTGATTTCTAATTAAAACCCCTGGGTGTAAAAATATGAAAAATATTGTTATAAAGGGAGCTCGGGAACATAATTTAAAGAATGTAAGCGTAAAACTCCCTCGAGACAAACTCATTGTTATTACCGGCGTTTCAGGCTCAGGAAAATCCACTCTGGCCTTTGATACGGTCTATGCAGAAGGGCAACGCCGTTATGTAGAATCACTTTCAGCCTATGCCAGGCAGTTTTTAGGGCTTATGAATAAACCGGACGTGGACAGTATAGAGGGCTTATCCCCTGCCATCTCCATCGAGCAGAAAACAACTTCAAAAAATCCACGAAGTACAGTGGGAACGGTAACGGAAATCTACGATTACCTGAGACTCCTTTTTGCCAGGGTGGGCACTCCTTATTGCCCAGAGCATAAAATTAAAATTGAGGCTCAGTCTCCAGAACGAATTGCAGCCAGCATAAGTTCTGATATGAAAGGGATGCTCACCCTCCTTGCTCCTCTTATCCGCCAAAAAAAAGGCACTTATCAGCAGCTTTTTAAAGAGCTAGATGCCGAAGGCTTTGCAAGAGTTCGGGTAAACGGAATAATTTCCCGAACGGATGCTGAGATTGTTCTTGATCGTTATAAAAAGCATGACATTGAAGTCGTAATTGACAGATTAGACCCTGCAGAAGATCCCTCAAGACTTATCGAAGCCTGCGAAAATGCCCTAAAAAAAGCAGACGGGCTTTTGATTGCTCTTGATTCCGAAGGCCGAGAAAACCTCTATTCCTCAAAGCTGGCCTGTCCGATCTGCGGGCTGGCTTTTGAAGAACTCCAGCCGCGGATGTTTTCCTTTAACAGTCCTTTTGGAGCCTGTAAGGCCTGCAAAGGGCTTGGAATAAAGATGGAATTTGACCCCAACCTTATTATTCCGGATAAAAAACTTTGCATTGCAGACGGAGCCGTAGCTGTTTACCGGAATTTTCTGGATGGCTACCGAAGCCAGCACCTTGCAGCTGTTGCAAAACACTTTGGCTTTGAGATCTTCACTCCTATTGCAGAACTTAGCGAAAAACAGTACAAAGCCCTCATGTATGGCTCAGACGAACGTATCCAGTTTCACATGAGTATGAAAAATGGAGATGCACACTGGTCCCATAAAGGAAACTGGGAAGGCTTACTTCCGCAATGCGAAAGGCTTTATCAGCAAACAAAATCCGAGTACCGAAGAAAAGAACTTGAAAAATTCATGCAGGTCAGGCCTTGTCCGAGCTGCAAGGGTCAGCGGCTGAAAAAGAAAGTCTTGGCCGTAAAAATTGCGGACAGATCCATAGTAGATGTAACAAAGCTTTCGATTTCCGAATGTATCGAATTTTTCAAAAATTTAAAACTCTCTGAGAAAAAAGAAGGAATTGCAAAACAGGTTCTAAAAGAGATCCGTTCCCGGCTGAGTTTTCTAGAACACGTAGGGCTTGGCTACCTAACTCTTTCCCGAAGTGCAGGCAGCCTTTCCGGAGGGGAAGCCCAGCGCATCCGGCTTGCAACTCAGATTGGCGCAAATCTCATGGGCGTGCTCTATGTTCTGGATGAGCCTTCCATAGGGCTCCACCAGCGGGATAACGCCCGACTTATAGAAACCCTACAGAGGCTGAGGGATCTTGGAAACACCTTGGTTGTTGTAGAACACGATGAAGACACAATCCGGGCTGCTGACCACGTCCTTGATATCGGCCCCGGGGCCGGAATCAAAGGAGGAGGAGTAGTTGCGGAAGGAAGCCCTCAGGAAATTGAGCAAAATCCTGATTCTTTGACCGGTCAATACCTTTCCGGGAGAAAAGAAATCCCAATTCCTACCTTCCGGAGGCAAGCTCAAAACTTCATAAGGCTGAAAGGCTGTCGGGCAAATAACCTGAAAAATATTGATGTTAATATCCCGATTGGGGTTTTTACCGTGGTTACAGGCGTTTCAGGTTCAGGAAAATCTACCCTTATTTATGACACTTTATATAAAGCCCTGAGGAAGCGAATAAATAAATCAAGTTTGATTCCAGGAGAATATGAGAGCCTCCGATTTGATTCTGAAATTGACAAGGTCATTGTAATCGATCAGAGTCCAATAGGCCGAACTCCCCGCTCAAATCCGGCCACTTATACAAAGGTCTTTGATGCAATCAGGCAGACTTTTGCCGAGACAAAAGAGGCAAAAATCCGAGGATACAAAGGCGGCCGTTTTTCCTTCAATGTAAAAGGCGGCCGTTGCGAGGCTTGTCAAGGAGACGGGCTGATCAAAATCGAAATGAACTTTTTACCTGATGTTTATATCGAGTGTGAAGAGTGTGGAGGGACCCGGTATAACCGGGAAACTCTTGAAGTTAAGTATAGGGGTAAATCCATTGCTGAGGTGCTGGACATGACCGTGGAAGAGGCTAGGAATCATTTTGAAAATGTGCCTACCATCCGAAACAAACTCGAAACTCTTTCAAGAGTAGGGTTGGGTTATATAAAGCTTGGCCAGAGTTCTACAACTCTTTCCGGAGGGGAAGCTCAACGAATCAAACTGACCCGAGAACTTTCCAAAAGAGATACAGGAAAAACAGTTTACCTTCTGGACGAACCCACAACAGGGCTTCATTTTCATGATGTGAAAAAGTTGATTGGAGTTTTAAATGAGCTTGTGGAGAAAGGAAACAGCGTGGTTGTAATCGAGCACAACTTAGACGTTATCAAGGCTGCAGATTATCTTATAGATCTCGGCCCTGAAGGCGGAAACGCAGGCGGAAAAATTGTTGCTTGGGGTTCACCTGAAGAAGTAGCCCGGGTGCCAGAAAGCCATACAGGCAGATTCCTAGCTCCGAAACTTAAAAAGCTTGGGCAAACTTTTGGGTCTGCTGGAGAAAAAACAGGAGTTGGAAGAGAGCTTGTAGAAAAGATCGCAGAAAGGGTTTCCGATAAAAGCGGGCTTGATAAGGTTTATGAAACCCAGGGAGCTGGAAACTTTTATAAAAAAGAAGACGGAGCAAAATAAACCTCTTCAAACCTGAAACCTATTTTTAAAGGGGAAAAACATGATCGACCTTGAGATCCTTCCTCATCTGCCGGGCTGCTATCTTTTCAAAGACAAGGCCGGAACCATACTTTATGTGGGGAAGGCAAAAGATCTAAAAAAACGAGTGAGCAGCTACTTTCAGAAAAAAGAGCAGGCTCCAAAGACTGAAAGGCTGATCCAAGCGAGCCAAAAGCTGGATTTTATAGTTACTAATACGGAAGTTGAGGCTCTGCTTCTTGAAAACACCCTGATTAAAAAACACTGGCCCAAATACAATGTTAGCCTCAAGGATTCCAGACGCTATGCCGGCATCGAGTTTAGCGGGGAAAAGTTTCCAAGGCTTAAGCTTGCCCGGAAAAAAAGCGAAGGAGGAAACTTTTTCGGGCCTTTTGTCTCAGCAAAAGAAAGAGATTATATTTTTGAGACCGTCCGAAAGACTTTCAGGCTCAGAACCTGTAAGCGCCTGCCTAAACGAGCCTGTCTTCGCTACCATATGGGAGTCTGCAGCGGCCCTTGTACCGGAGAAATTGCCGAAGAAGAATATGCAGTTCAGGTGCAAAAGGCGGTTTCGGTTCTAAAAGGAGATACTGGGAAACTTATTGAAACTTTAAAGACTGAAATGGAAGCTTTTGCAAAAAAAGAGCAATTTGAGCAAGCTCTCAAACTCAGGGATGAAATTGCAGCTCTTGAATATCTCCGGGAAAAACAAAATGTGGAACGGCAAAAGAAAAAAGATGAAGATATTTTAAACTACTTTGTCGAGGCCGAAACAGTTTACCTTACACTCTTTAAGGTTTATAGGGGTACGCTTGAGGAAAAACAGGACTTTGTTTTTGAAGCCGGGGAAAACTTTTTGGAAGATTTTCTTGTGCAATACTATTCGGAAAACGAACCTCCAGGAGAACTAATCCTGCCAAGACCCTTAGATGCTGGGCTTTCTAATTTTCTATCCCATGTTCGGGGAAAGAAGGTAAAAATTACAGTTCCGAGACAAGGAGAAAAAAAGGAGCTCCTTGACTTAGTAAGAAAAAATATAGAGATCCGCTTTTTTGGAGCTCGAAAAAAACTTGAAGCCCTTCAGACAAAACTCGCGCTTCCCAAACTTCCAAATGTAATTGAGTGTTTCGATATTTCGCACCTTTCGGGTACGGCAATGGTTGGCTCGATGGTGCAGTTTCGAGGAGGCAGGCCCGATAAGCACAACTACCGCCGCTTCAAGATAAAAGACGTAGAAGGCATCGATGACTGTGCCTCCCTTGCCGAGGTAGTGCGGAGGCGCTATTCCCGCCTGCATAAAGCCGGGCATGAGCTTCCGGATTTGATAATTCTTGATGGAGGAAAGGGCCAGCTTTCAGCGGGCTTTCAGGAACTTCGAAAACTCGGACTCCGAGTTCCGCTGATTTCCCTTGCAAAAAGGGAAGAGGAAATTTATGTACCAGGACTTAAAAAGCCCCTTCCGATAAAAAAAGATGAAAAAGCTTCTCTTTTTGTTCAGGAAATCCGAGATGAGGCGCATAGGTTCGCAATTACGTATTCCCGCCTGCTCAGGCGGAAATCGGTGATAAAATGAAGGCCAGATCCGAAAAATCCGCTGAAAATTCTGAAGAAGAAAAGCTCTCCCAGTTCCGACTTGTATCAGATTTCGAACCAAAAGGCTCTCAGCCTGAAGCTATAGAAAAACTCGTCAAGGGCTTTGAGACTGGAAAAAGTTTTCAAACCCTTCTTGGGGTTACCGGCTCAGGTAAAACCTATACGGTTGCAAATCTAATTGAAAGAATAAAAAAACCAACTCTTGTCGTGGCCCATAATAAAACCCTAGCTGCCCAGCTTTATAATGAATTCCGAGAATTTTTCCCGGAAAACCGAGTAGAATATTTTGTCTCTTATTATGACTATTATCAGCCTGAATCCTATTTACCTGCTAGAGACCAGTATATCGAAAAGGACGCTCAAATCAACCCTAAGATTGAGCAGATGAGGCTTGCAGCAACAGCTTCTCTTATGGCACGAGAAGATGTAATCGTGGTTGCTTCGGTTTCTTGTATTTATGGGCTTGGAAATCCAGAGAATTTTCAGAAAATGGGCTTTGAGCTAAAAGTGGGAGCCAAAATCCCAAGAAAAGAAATTCTCAGGCGGCTTGTAGACATCCTCTTTGAGCGCAATGATACGGAACTTATGCCAGGCCGTTTTCGGGTAAAAGGGGATACAATCGATTTGATTCCGGGTTATTTTGATAACATTATAAGGGTTGAGCTTTTCGGAGACGAAGTGGATCGCATATCAGAAATCGACAAACAAAGCGGAGAGCGAAAAGAGGAGATGAAATATTTTTTCGTCTATCCTGCAAGGCACTACGTAATCCCGGAAAAAGAACAAAAAAGTGCAATCAAAAATATTCTAAAGGAACTTGAAACCCAGCTCCCTGAGCTTGATTTGCTTGAAGCCCACAGACTGAAACAGCGCACCCTTTACGATATGGAGATGATTGAGGAAACTGGAAGTTGCAAGGGAATCGAAAACTATTCCAGACACTTTGACCATAGGCAAGCTGGAGAAAAACCCTTTTGCCTGCTTGATTATTTTCCAGAAGATTTTTTGCTGATAATCGATGAGAGCCACCAGACTATTCCCCAACTCCACGGCATGTATAAAGGGGATAGATCCCGGAAAAAAAGTCTTGTAGACTACGGTTTCAGGCTTCCAAGCGCCTATGATAACCGGCCCTTGCGCTTTGAGGAATTTGAAAAGTACATGAAAAACGTAGTCTTTGTCTCGGCAACTCCTGGAAAGTACGAGCTTGAAAATTCCGCCCAACTTGTAGAACAAATCATCCGACCAACAGGACTTGTGGATCCCAAAGTCGAGCTTAGACCCCTTAAAGGCCAGGTCAGAGACGTCATGCAGGAAATCCGGAAGGTTATTGCGCGGGGAGATCGAGCTCTGGTGACCACCTTGACCAAAAAACTGGCTGAGGAGCTTTCAGACTTTTTAGCTCGCAATGAAATCCGGACTCGTTATCTGCATTCGGATATCAAAACTATTGAGCGAACTGAACTTATCCGAGAATTGCGTCTTGGAAAATTCGATGTTCTAGTAGGGATTAACCTGCTCCGGGAAGGGCTTGATATTCCGGAAGTGGGATTTATCGGCATCCTGGATGCAGACAAAGAAGGGTTTTTGAGAAACAGTAAAAGTCTGATCCAGATTATAGGTCGAGCTGCCCGAAATGCAAATTCGAAAGTAGTGCTTTATGCCGATCGGGAAACGGATTCAATCAAAGAAGCAGTCCGGGAGACTAAGAGAAGAAGAGCCCTGCAACTTGCCTACAACAAAAAGCATAGCATTATCCCTAAAACCATAAGAAAACCGATTCGAGAAAAGGTAGTGGAGATAAACGATACTAAACATATCCCAAAAGCTGAAATCCCAAAGCTGATAATCGAGCTGGAAGCTCAAATGAAAGAAGCTGCAAAGCGACTTGATTTTGAAGAAGCAATCCGCCTTAGGGAACTTGGAAAGAAGCTTAAAAAGGAAATTCACGAAGAAGGAAAGAGCAGGTAAAATATCAATTAGATTAAATAAATTAGATTAAATAAATTAGATTAAATAGATTAGATTAAATAAATTAGATTAGATCCGAATACATCGGATTAAGCTCTACTGCTTTTTCATAGGCTTTAATAGCTTCTTGATGCTTATCTATCCTATCATAGACGATTCCTTTTCCGATCCAGGCTTTTGTAAAATTCGGATTGATCTCAACTGCTTTTTTAAAGGCTTTCAGGGCTTCATGATAGCGTTCAAGATCCCGAAGTGCCACACCTTTATTATACCAAAATCGAGCGTTTTCGGGGTTGGCTTCAATTTTTTGGCTAAAGATTTGAACAGCTTGTTCAAAGTACTTTTTTGCTTCTTCTTGTTCCTCAAGCCAGCGGAGAGCCACTCCCTTATTATAAAGAGCCTTTCCATTCAGAGGATTTAGTTCAATCGCCCTATTAAAGGCCTCAAGAGCCTGTTTATAGCTTTTTACTTTACAAAAATTTATGCCTTTTTTGCACCACTCGCTCGCATTTAGAGCCTGAAGCTCGTGCCTGATCTCAAGGAGCTTGATTGCTTTTTCAAAGTCGTCCATAGCCTCTTCATAGGCGTGCATCTCCCGAAAAGCAAGCCCTCGCTTATACCAAACCTGAGGGTCTTTTGGGTCGATTTCCGTGGCCTTATTAAAAGCATCCAGCGCTTCTTCATACTGCATAAGTTCAAAAAGAACGGCTCCTTTGCTGTACCAGAGTTTTGCACTCTCAGGGTTGAGCTTAATAGCTTTATTAAAAGCCTTAAGAGCCTTCTTATGTTTTAAAAGCGCTTTAAAAGTCACGCCCATTTTATACCAGACTTTAAAGTTGTCGGACCCTAACTCCAGAGCTTTGTTAAAAGCCTCCAGAGCCTCCCCGTACATTTTAAGTTCGAGGAATGCAGCACCTTTACTATACCATTCATTGGAGGATATACCATTGGAGGTCATACTTCTTTTCCGGATTTTTTTCAAATTTAGCTGTTTTACACTAAAATTATCCAGATCTGCTTTCTTTTTTCATACTCGTAGAACTATAAAGTGTAAGAGAAGAATATGCGCCTAGAGGCTTAAATTCATTTTGTATTTCATATCCTTAATAAAAATAAGGATATCTCTACAGTTATCCCTTATTTATAAGAAGGCAATCCTTTTTAAATGTATTGAAATAATTACATACAGTAATCCCTTAAAAATGAAAAAATAGATTCGAACTTAACTTGGATATAGCAAGTAAAAATTTTAACTTTTTAGGAGAAAAACGCTCCCTCGACTAAAGCTTTTGGAGCTTCCCCTTTCCAATTTCCTGTATTTCATTCAAAAAGTTAATATAATTTCATGCTTATTTTTATAAGCGACTCCTTTGTGCGAACCCCAAAATTTAAAATTTATGGGATATCCCGGGAAACTGGAAAAGAACCAGAAAGGCTTAGAAAAGCAGCTTCCCTTGGGAATATCAAAGGAAGCCCCTCAGGTTTTAGCCTAGCGGGAGTTCACCTTTGAGATGAACAAATATGAATGCATTGGAAAAAATATTTGGAAAAACTGCCCAGATGGCAGTGCTTAAGAACCTGATTGATCACCAGGAAGATTCTACTTACCTTTCCGGAATTGCCGAGGAGACAGGGCTTTCCCATTCAAGTGTCTCAAGAGTTATAACTCCTCTTGTCGAAGCGGGTGTAGTAATTGAAAAACCCCTTGGAAAACAGATTCGTACCTTCCAGTTGAATAAAGAAAGTGAAGCAACCCAACATATCATTGATTTTTATAATAAAATAAATGAGATTCTTAAGTAAAACCCTTTGTTTTATTGCCTAAAAAATATTTTGGAAAGCTGGCTTCCAAAAAATCGAATTAGATTGTACATTGTGAGAAATAAAAATAAGTAAATGATATTTAAAAAGAAAGCTTCAAAAGGCTTTCTTGCACCTAAAGCTTAGAATACTGCTCCAAGTTCCCTAAGCCTTCTGATTGCGGCAAGTTTTTCCCTGTTTTCTTTTAAATATTCCTTTTCAAGGGCTTCTACGATCGCCTGAAACGGGACCACTAGTTGATAATACTTTACAGGCCTTCCTTTTCCCTTTTTTTTCTTTTCGGATCTTTCCTGAACCCAACCTCTTTCCTTCAGGGGACGCATGGCCACACTAACCTCAGGCTGCCGGAGCCCGGAAACGAGCTCTATATGAAGGGACCTCAATTCCTTACAGTCCTTTAGACAGACAAGAGATGTGGCTTCAGTTCTCGGAAGGCCAAGAGACTGGAGCATATCAACAATTGAATACTCTTTTTCGGTTAAAGTAACAGGAGAATCGTCAGTCATCTCAATTCAATAATACTTTCAGGTTTATATAATTTATGTAGATATAATTATTTTTTAAACATTATTAACATATATATAAGGGGTCAGCAGCAGCTCATACCTTTACTGAAAACGAAAAAAGCAACAAGTAGTAAATTCTCAATTTGAAAAACCGTTCATATTTTGGCAACTGTTTGTACGATAAGCTTTATGAATGAGCTTTTCTTTCTATAAACGTCGAGAGATAAAGGAATAATATAATTTTCAAGGATGTGGTGGTTTAAGTTTGATAAGCTGAAATGAATTGAGAAATGCGTTCAAACACGCGGTTTTTGAATAAAATATCAAGAAAATTTATTCAGCTGCAAGCATTAAACAAACATTAAAAAAATAATTAATTAATCCACTATGAATAATTAATAAAAGCATTAAAAGAATACTAGTACAAGTAATTATTAAAAATTATATACATGTTTGCACATGTAAACCTTAAGATTGAAGCTTATATGTATGTATATACATTATAATTATCTAACTAATCTAACATACAAATCTATAACTTACAAATCTATAACTTACATCCATAAAATCATAATCTTTTAAATTAAGCAAATCGGAATAAAAATCGGAATGAAATTAAAGGCTGACTTTAATTAAAAAAACTACTCCGTTCAAATAACAGAATATATGTATTAAAAGTATAGATATTAGGAAGGGTGAAATGATGTCGTATATCGGTTTACAGCAGGGTTCCGGAGAATATCAGATCCAGAAAGTGTATGCAAGGGAAATACTGGATTCAAGAGGAAATCCTACCATTGAAGTTGACGTTTCTACCGGAAAAGGGTTTGGAAGGGCCTCTGTCCCCTCCGGCGCTTCTACGGGTACAAACGAAGCTCTCGAACTCCGGGATGAAGATGCAGACAGGTATGGGGGAAAAGGAGTCCTGACCGCGGTAAGCAATGTGAATAATATTATTCAGAAGGAACTGCTCGGACTTGATGTACGCAACCAGAGAGAAATCGATGAGCTAATGAGTGAACTCGATGGCACCGAGAACAAATCAAACCTTGGAGCAAATGCAATTCTTGGAGTCTCAATGGCTCTTGCAAGAGCTGCATCCAATTCTCTAAACCTGCCTCTCTACCGCTATTTTGGAGGCTCAAATGCTTTTACCCTGCCAGTTCCTACAATGAACGTTCTTAACGGAGGCCAACACGCTGGAAACGACCTTGCAATTCAGGAATTCATGATCCAGCCCAAAGGAGCCGGAACCTTCTACGAAGCCATGCAGGCAGGAGCTGAAATCTACCATGCCCTTGGCAAATACCTTGATAAAAAGTATGGTCCTTCCTCCACAAATGTGGGCTATGAAGGAGGCTATGCTCCTAAAATGGCTGAAACCGTAGAAGCGCTTGATGCACTTGTCCAGGCAATTGAGGATGCAGGCTATGCGGAATCCGATGTAACAATAGGGCTTGATGCCGCAGCGTCGGAGTTTTATGAGGAGGGACTTTACTCAATCGACGGAAAGAAACTGACTCCTTCTGAATTACTGGATTACTATGTTGAACTTGTAAACACCTACCCTATTCTCTCAATTGAAGATCCCTTCCAGGAAGAAGCTTTTGAGGATTTTGAGGCTCTTACAAACGAACTTTGGGATACAATCATCGTAGGAGATGATCTTTTCGTAACCAATATCGAAAGGCTTTCAAGAGGTGTTGATATGGGCGCTGGAAATGCCCTTCTCCTTAAGGTCAACCAGATAGGAAGTATCTCCGAAGCTTTTGATGCTGCAAGCATGGCGGCCAGAAACGGCTACACCGTAATTGTAAGCCACCGTTCCGCAGAGACTGAGGATACAACAATTGCGGATCTTGCGGTGGGAATTGGAGCCGAGATGATCAAGACCGGAGCTCCAGCCAGAGGAGAGAGAACCGCAAAGTATAACCAGCTTCTCAGAATTGAGGAAGATCTGGGAGATATTGCACATTACGTGCAGCTTTAATTATTAAATAAATTTAATTTCAATTTTTTTAATTTTTTTAATCCTTAAATCCTCAAATCCTCATAATTTATTTTTAATTCTATTCTTTTTTAAAAAGAGATTCTCACTTTTCTTTTCAGCTTCTCTTTTAATTATTTTATGGCATTGAGCTTTGAAATTTATTTTTTGAAATAAAGGTTATTGAGGTTTTTTTTCTTTAATAATTCGTCTTATATTTGTGCTAATATATTAGAAGGAATTATATTCACTTTTCAATATAATTAAGCTTTTATATAATACTGCCTGAGTTCTTTGTATAAAATCTTTTTATCAAAAATATGGTGGTGTTGGATTGAAAAGCTGCTGGAAAGTTTTTTTGCGTTATACTTTACTGCTTGCTTTAATTACAGTTTCTATAACGCCGGTTGCCTCAGAATGCTCTTCCGGCAACAAAAACGAAAGCGAAAACGAAAGCTGTGCTGAAGAAGCTTTGTTTTCTTCAGAAATTGACCCCTCTTCGAGAAGCGGAGTTATAGGCGAATCGTTTAAGTTCTTGACCTCAATGCTTGGGCTGCTTGATGTGACTCTCAGGCTAAGCAATTCAACGCTTGAAGCCCACGCTTCAGAGTATCCTTTCTTGGCAGGCACTCTGGAAGGCACAAGCGAAGGCGTAGAAGCTCTTGATTCCATGCTTGTTGTTATGGATCCGGATCAGAGAGTCGTAAACCGAACAAGCCTTGAAGAAGTGGGACAACAGGAAAAATCTCTGAATGAAAGTCTTGAAGAATTTAACTCAAGTTCGGGAGCTCAGGCTCGGATGCTTGAAGCTGCAAATTCAACCCTCGGAGAAGAAAATGTAACTTCTGAGCTTCTAAATTCAATGTACGCTTCCTTAAAAAGAATGGCCGGATCAAGGGATTAAATTTTTCTCTTGATTTTTAAGCTTTTTTGGCTTTTTTTTCCGTTTAATTTTTTAGAATTTCAAGTTTGTTTTTAGAATTATTTGTGCCTTTTACTTTTTTCCTTTTACTTTTTTCCTTTTACTTTTTTCCTTTTACTTTTTTCCTTTTACTTTTTTACTAGTTTGTCTTTTTTAGAATTTCAATTTTTTATAGCCTTCCAAGCTCGTATTGTAATATTATTATATTAGAGATATTATTTCTATAGACTCAGAATTATCTAAAATGGATGCAAAAACATGCTTTTAACTCTTAAAGAACTTAATGCACATCTTTTTAAAGCCGCAGATATCCTGCGGGGTTCGATTGACAGTTCCGAATACAAGCACTACATTTTCGGGATGCTTTTCCTAAAACGCCTCTCGGATCAATTTGACGAAAACGTTGAAAAAATTACTGAGGAACTTGTGGAAACGGGAATGCCTGAAGCGACTGCAAAAGAGCTTGCACTTACGGATAGTAAGGAACATGTAGATAGCCCTTTTGTACCTCCTCGCGCTCGCTGGGCTGAGCTTGAAAAAAAATCTTCGGATATTGGAGAGGCTATAAACAAGGCTTTTGAAGCTCTGGAGCAGGAGAATAGTTCTCTGGAAGGAGTGCTTGTTGCAATCGATTTCAATGATAAAGAACGCCTTTCGGATGCTGTACTTCAGAAACTTATTAGCCATTTTGGCAAATTCTCGCTTGCAAATAGCAAGCTGGAAAATAAGGATATTTTGGGGCGGTCTTATGAATACCTTATAAAACATTTCGCAGATGATGCCGGCAAAAAAGGCGGAGAATTTTATACTCCGGAAGAAGTTGTAACTTTGCTTGTAGGACTCGTAAAACCCGATGAGGAGATGCGCATTTGCGATCCTGCCTGTGGCTCAGGAGGAATGTTGATTGAATGTATTCATTATCTTAGGGAGCAGGGGAAAAATCCAAGCAATATTTCTCTTTATGGCCAGGAGAAAAATCTCAATACTTGGGCAATTTGCAAGCTGAATATGCTGCTTCACAATCTTCCGGGAGCAAGGATAGAAAAAGGAGACACGATGGCCAAGCCTAAACTTCTGGAAAATGGGGAGCTTTTGCTTTTTGATAGGGTTTTGGCCAATCCGATGTGGAATCAAAAGGAATGGTCCCGCGACCTTTTTGAGAAAGGGGATGCTTATGCTCGGGTTCTTTATGCTCTTCCCCCAAAGTCTTCCGGAGATTGGATGTGGCTTCAGCATATGACAAAGACCCTTAAATCTTCTGGCGTTTTGGGAATTGTTTTGGATAATGGGGTTCTTTTTAGAGGCGGAAAAGAAAAAACCTGCCGCAAAGGCTACGTGGATTCCGATCTTATAGAAGCTGTAATTGCGCTTCCCCCGAATCTCTTTTTCAATACCGGAAGCCCTGGAACAATTCTGATTGTCAATAAGAAGAAAAAGCCTGAGCGAGAAGCTAAAGTCCTTTTCATTGATGCTTCTTCGGAATACGAAGAAGGAAAAGCTCAAAACTTCCTCAGATCTTCCCATATCGAAAAAATCCTGTCCGCATTTGAAGGTTTCAAAACGATCGAGAAATTCTGCTCTGTGGTTGAAAAGAAAGAACTTGTCGAAAACGACTACAATTTAAACGTCCCTCTCTATGTAGACACTTCCGAGCCAGAACCCGATATCGATGTTGCAGCTGTCAATTGCGAACTAAAAGCCCTAATCCAGCAGCGGGACAAATCCCACATGGAAATGCAAAGCTATCTTGAGGAGCTTGGCTACCATGAGTGAAAAGCCTGAAATTCCAGAGGGATACAAGAAAACCGAGTTGGGGATAATTCCGGAGGAATGGGAAGTCGAAAATTTAACGAACTTAGTTAAAAAAATAAAATCAGGTGGAACTCCAAAATCAACTATTAAAAAATACTACTATGGGAATATCCCTTTCGTAAAAATAGAAGATATTACTTCAACGAGAAAATACCTAAGAAATACAAAAATTACAATCTCGGATGAAGGATTAAAAAATAGTAGTTCATGGTTGGTTCCGGAAGGTTCATTACTTTATTCAATTTATGCCACCGTTGGAGAAGTAGTAATTAATAAAATCCCGGTTGCAACAAATCAGGCAATTATGGGTATAATCCCAAACGATAAAATAAATAGAGATTATCTTTATTATTTTTTGCAAATTTTTAAAAATAATCTACATATTTATTTTAAAGAAACAACGCAGAAAAACCTCACTGCAAAGATTGTAAAAAATATTGAAGTTAGTTATCCTCCTCTCCCCGAACAAGAAAAAATCGCCTCCATTCTTTCAAAAGTCGATGAGCAAATCAAAGAGACAGAGCGGATTATTGAGAAAACGGAACTCTTAAAAAAAGGCCTGATGCAGAAACTCTTTGTTTATGGAACTGAAAATAAAAAATTAAAAGAAATCGATGTGAAGTATTCTCCGAAAAAGTGGATAATTCCTGAAAACTGGACCACTAAACAACTTGAAGAAATTACATATAAAATAACTGATGGCACGCATTTGACTCCGAAATATACTGATAAAGGTATCCCTTTTTTAAGGGTTAAAGATATTCATAGTGATTCAATTGACTGGAGCTCTGTAAAATATATTTCAAAAAAAGAACATAATGAATTAATAAAAAGATGTAATCCAAAACGTGGTGATATACTACTATCAAAAAATGGAACTATTGGAATTCCAAAAATAGTTGATTGGGATCGAGAATTCAGCATTTTTGTTAGCTTATGTTTAATAAAAGTGAAGTCAAAAATCATTAATATCAATTATCTATATTATTTATTGAAATCAGATATGATTTTTAATCAATATTTATTACGTTCAAAAACCGGCACAGTAACCAATTTACATATAGAAGAAATAAAGAATTTAACAATAATCATCCCTCCTCTCCCTGAACAAGAAAAAATCGCCTCTATTCTTTCAAAAGTAGATACTCAGCTTCAAGACAACCATAATTATTTAAATAAGCTGGAGGAACTTAAAAAAGGCCTTATGCAGGATTTACTTACTGGAAAAGTTAGAGTGTGTGTATAAAATGGAAGAAATTCGGGATTTGCCTCTAAAAGGGAAAGAAGAACAGGCTCTGCGGAGCCAGGGCTCGGCAGAGGAAGCTTTGGCTTTAAATGAATATAATCTTGTGGAAAAGCCGGCTCTAAAGCTTTTTGAAAAACTTGGGTACAATTATCTTCAGGGAAGCAGCCTTCAAAAGGAAGCTCATCACTTTTATTTATTTGACATATTAAAACGGAAACTCCTAGAACTCAATCCCTGGCTAAATGCAAGTAACCTTAAAAAAGTTGTGCGGGAAATAACGGTTTTGCAGGCAGCTTCCGCGCTTGAAGCAAACGAACTATTTTACTACAAACTAGTAAACTATCTCAGCGTAAAACAGGATCTGGGCTTTGGGAAAAAATCTCAAACAGTCAAATTAATTGATTTTGAAGAGCCTGAAAAAAATGAATTTACAATCGTAAACCAGTTTTACGTCAAAAACGGAAATTACACCATAATCCCGGATCTCGTAGTTTTTGTAAACGGAATTCCCCTTGCAATACTCGAATGCAAAAGCCCGGATCTAGACGATCCTATTGAAGCTGCTCTTTCCCAACTCTTTGGATATCGGAAAAAAAACGAAAAACTCTTTTATCCAAATCAGCTCCTCGTAGGCCTAGCTCGATACAGAGCCGTTTACGCCTCTACCTTCTCCCCTGCCAAACACTTTTTCGAATGGAAAAAACCCTATCCTCTAGGAGAAAAAGCCCTAGCCGAAAAACTTGGAAAAACCCCAGAAACTCTTCCTGCACAAACCCTTTTACTCTACTCGCTTTTTTCAAAGAAAAACCTCCTCGACTTAATTCGAAACTACATCGTCTTTGAAACCGAAGACGGAAGCGTACATAAAAAACTTTGTAGATACAACCAGTACATTGCAAGCAATAAAATTCTAAAACGCCTACAAACCGGAAAAGGAGGCGTAGTCTGGCACACCCAAGGCAGCGGCAAATCCCTTACCATGACCTACACAGCCCTCAAACTTCGGCGAATCGAAAAACTCCCTCAAACAGCGATTGAAAATCCCTGTCTCCTCATTGTTACAGATCGAACCGACCTGGACGACCAAATAACAAACACCTTTTCAAACTGCAAATTTCCAAACCCTGTTCAGGTAGAATCCGTAGAAGAACTAAAAAAAGAACTGAAAAATCCCACAGGCAAAACTCTATTTACCACAATACAGAAATTTGTCACAAAAAACGGAAAAAGCTTTCCTGAACTCTCTTGCTCAAAAAACATCATAGTCTTTGCAGACGAAGCCCACAGAAGCCAATATGGAAGCAAAGCCAGCATAAAAACAGACGGAAATCTAGGCTGGGCTACCAACATGAGAACAGCAATTCCAAACGCTCTTTTCATAGGCTTTACCGGAACCCCTATCGATAAAAAAGATAAATCCACCCGAAAAGAATTCGGAGAATACATAGACAAATACCTACCCAAACAATCAATTGCCGACGGAGCCACCCTGCAAATCAAATATCAAGCCCGGCTTCCAAAAGTTCATCTCATAGGAGACAAGCTTGACCCTTCCTTTGAGGCCGCATTTGCAGAATATGAAGCCTTTGAACGTGAGAAAATCAAAGCCAAAGCCGGCCGCTACAAAACAATTGCAGAAAACAAAGCCCGAATAAAAGCCATCTGCAAAGACATAATAAAACACTACAATACAGCAGTCCTCCCCGAAGGCTTCAAAGCCCAGCTCGTAACTTACTCCCGCAACGCCGCTATAACATACAAAAAACTGCTAGATGAACTAGGAGGTCCGGCCTCAGAAGTGCTCCTCTCTTCAAATCCCAAAGACGAACCCGGATCCGAAATCCGAAAGCACTATAAAACCAAAGCCATGCAAAGGGCAATTATCAAAAAATTCAGGCAACCTTTCGGAAAAGATAACGATCTGGCCCTCTTAATCGTCTGCGACATGCTTCTAACAGGCTTTGATGCTCCCATAGAACAGGTCATGTATCTGGATAAACCCCTCAGGGAACACTCGCTTATGCAAGCCGTTGCAAGAGTTAACCGTCCCTACGGAGAAAATAAAACCTACGGACTCATTATAGACTACTGCGGAATTTCAAAAAGGCTTAGAGAAGCCCTTGAAAACTTCAATGAAGGAGATATCACAGGCTACCTTGAACATCTTTTAGACGACGTTTCCCGAGCTGAACAGGCCCAAAACAAACTTGAGCGTTTCTTTAAATCCTTCTCCTCTGCTGACTACGAAACCGAAACCTATGTGGATAAATGCGTCCTTGAATTCCTAAGTGCAAAAGACACCCGGATCCGATTTGAGGCAGCTTTCAAAGAATTTACCGGATTTGTAAACAATATTATCCCAAATCCCGAAGCCAACCGCTTCAGAAAAGCTCTCTATCTCTATGGCAAAATCTACAACTCTATGCGCACAAATTACGGGGTAAAAACCCCAAGTGTCCTTGAAGCTGTGCCCAAAGCAAAAACCTTAATCCATAAACACCTCAAAGCAAATGGAATCCAAGTTTTTCACGAACCGGTTTCTATATACTCTTCAGAGTTTAACGAGCTTGTAAACAAAAAAAGTTCTCCTAAAGCCAAGGCTAGTCTGATTCAACACAAAGTAAAAACCACAATCAAAAACCTGCTGCCCACAAATCCAATCTACTATACGTCTCTGCAGGAAAAACTTGAAAAACTGATTCTTGAGCACGAACAAGCCCTTATTTCTACTCAGGCTTTTCTGACAAATCTGGAAAAGATAAGCTCAGAGCTGGATGTTGAACTTGTTGCAGGCAGATACGGCATGAAAAAAGAAGAATTTGCTTTTTTTCAACTGCTAAGAGCCGCTTATATTCAAAATGAGGCAAAAAAAGGCTTTAGCTCTATCTATCTAGACAGCCAAAAAGAAGAAAAAATTTCAAACCTTTCACTCGCCCTCTTCTCAGCCCTTAAAGCTCTTGCGGTAATTGACTGGAAGCTAAGACCTGAACAAAAGAAAAAAATGCTTCAAAAAATCCGAAGAGAGCTATATAAACTCGATTTTGAGATCAAAGACGCGGATCGAGAAAGTCGGAATCTCCTGGAGCTTGCTAAAAATCTGCTATAAGATCGGGTGAATTAATACAGAAAATGAAGAAAAAGCGGAAGGATAGATGACCCAAAAAGAGCAAAATGAACAAATAAAGATCGGAAATACTCTTCTTGACTATCGTCTAAGCTATTCCGATCGAAAAACTCTGGAATTAAGCCTTGAGCTGGATTCCGGATTCAGAGTCAGAGCTCCAAAAGGCATGAGTAAAGAAGCTGTTAAGACCAAGCTTTTGCAAAAAGCCGACTGGATCATCCGGAATTTGGACCGGATGAATGAGATTTTCAGAAACGAAACCCAAAAAGAGTTTGTAAGTGGGGAAAAATACCTTTACCGGGGTCGACGCTATCGCTTAAAAGTTGTTCAAGTAAACGAGCTTCTCGAACCTACGCTTACTTTTTCTCAGAGCCTTTTTCGAGTTCAAATCCCAGCTGAAGTTGCGGAATCTGACTATCCCGAGCTCATCCGCCCTCTTTTCTTGGATTTTTATCATCTGAAAGCTGAAAAACTTGTCCAAGAGAGAGTTAAAAAATATTTGAGGTATTTTGAGGAAGAACCTACCCTAATCAAGGTACAAACCCTTAAAAATAAATGGGGAAGCTGCTCGAAAACGAATCAACTCCGGTTTAACTGGAGGATAGTACTTGCAAAAACTTCAGTCTTTGACTACGTGGTAGTACACGAACTTTGCCATATGAAATACAAAAACCACTCAAAAGCTTTCTGGAACGAGCTGCGAAAGATTTTGCCAGATTATAAAAAAAGAAAAGAGTGGCTCCGGATTTATGGAGACTTGCTAAAGCTATGATTAGGTATACTTTATTTTAATATTAACTGTAACTTGATTTTGTTTATTTTGAGTCTATTGAATAGTTTAATGAAATCAAAATATTGAATACTATATGTTATTTTAATGCATACATAAAAATTAATGCAATAAAATAATTGCATGACGATAAAGATTTTACGGCGTTTATGTTAAGTATCGAGAAGTCCTAAAAAAGGTTGTAGGTTGAGAGTTATTGGGTTTTCTCTCAATCTCTTGGGGTTGGATCATCGATAGGAATCTATGGCGCAAAACAAAGATTCCTATCACCTACTTCTTAGTTACATTTTAAGCCTAGGTTTTAAGCCACCTTTTACATCGTTTTAAACCTATATATCTTTTGTGAGTTTTTTCGAAATTTTATAAAATGTTTTCTATTGTGGAAAACTTATTTTTTAACTACTTTTTTTTCTTGGTTTTTAAAAAGCTGCAAATTTGACCCCTTATTCTTTTTCAGAAGCTTCTTTTTCCCAGAGCTCTGGCCGAAATTTATATATACGACGTTCGTTAATATACATCATTGCGCATAACTATACAGTAGAATGGTTTGGAAATTTCTCATGCATCCAGCAATCCAACAAATCCTAAGCTTAACAAAAAAGCGAATTCAGCTTCTTAAGGCCCAGCCTGAGCCTTGCTCCGAAAATAAAAGCCAGTTCTGCTCCTTCCAAAAAAGAGACTTTGCAGCTTCCGTAGCCGCCGCAAAGACCGCCGGGAAAATTCCTCTGATTGCAGAAATCAAACCCGCCTCTCCTGAGAAAAAATTTAGGGAAGTTCCCCCTGATAAAGCAGCTGAATTTGCAAAAGAGATGGAAGCTGCCGGAGCGGTTGCGCTCTCGGTTCTTACAGAGCCTGAAATCTTTCAAGGCACGCTTGAAAATCTTAAAAGAGTAAGAAAAGCAGTTTCGCTTCCGGTCCTCAGGAAAGATTTTCTAATTGATGAAAGCCAACTTGGAGAAGTTGAATCTGACCTTGTTTTGCTGATTGCAGGCCTTCTAAAAGTCAAATTGCCCGCCTTCGTCGAACTTGCGCAATCAAAAGGCTTTGAGCCTCTGGTCGAAGTTCATACCCTAGAAGAACTTGAAATGGCCCTTTCTACGCCCGCAAAAATAATCGGAATTAACAACCGGGATTTCAAAACAATGGAAATCAGACTAGAGACTACGGAAAAACTTGCCCCTCTGCTCCGGAAACACGATCAAAAAAAGAAAACCAGCCATATAATTGTAAGTGAAAGTGGAATTTATGGCCCAAAAGAAATCAAAAGAGCGCTTTTTGCAGGAGCTGATGTGCTGCTTGTAGGAAGCTCCATAATGGAAAGCGAATCCCTCTTCGAAAAAACCAGAGAACTCGTCCAGAGTTTGCCTGCTTGGCGCTGGTGACTACTTTTTTTAAAAACCCGATTCAATTTCAGATAAATTTTAAAGTTCTTTCATATTCTTCAGAATTTTTCCGAAAAGATATACTTTGAAAATATTTTACTGATTAGATCTACTCTCTATTCGAGAAAAACCCCTCTCAAAAAAAAGGAAGAAAGGAGAAATAAAATTGAGTGAAACTACAATTTTAAAAGAAGCCAATAATCAAAAAGCCAAGATATCCACCTGCTCAAACCTTGAAGAAAAAGGAAAATTCGGAAAATACGGAGGGCAGTACGTGCCCGAAATCCTTATGCCAGCTCTTGAAGAACTTGAGAAAGAGTACGAAAAATACAAAAAAGATTCCCATTTCCAGCAAGAACTTAACTTTTATCTCAAGGAGTTTGGGGGTAGAAAAACTCCTCTCTATTATGCCCGAAACCTCAGCAAAAAATATGGGCTCAAAGTTTACCTTAAACGCGAAGATCTTGTACATGGGGGAGCCCACAAACTAAACAACGCAATTGGGCAAGCTCTGCTTGCAAAACACATGGGCAAAACCCGAATAATCGCCGAAACCGGAGCTGGACAACACGGAACTGCAACCGCTATGGTCGGGGCAAATTTTGGTTTTGAAACTACAGTGTATATGGGTGTAAAGGATGTCAAACGCCAGCATCCTAATGTCTATCGCATGCAACTAATGGGAGCAGAAGTAATTTCAGTTCATTCAGGCTCCTCCACCCTCAAAGATGCAATCAACGAAGCTCTCCGCGACTGGGTTGCAAATGTTGAAAATACGCATTATCTCATAGGCTCGGTTGTGGGGCCACATCCTTATCCTACAATGGTTCGAGATTTTCAGAGTGTAATTGGAAAAGAAGCTAGAGCCCAAATCCTAAAAAAAGAAGGTCAACTTCCAGATGCTCTAATCGCCTGTGCCGGCGGAGGAAGTAATGCCATGGGGCTTTTTTCTCCCTTTTTAAACGATAAAAAGGTAAAAATGTTCGCCGTCGAAGCAGGAGGAAAAGGGCTTTTTAGTACTGAAAAAGCAGCTTAGCATTCAGCTTCCCTCTGTGCAGGCTCCGAAGGCATCCTGCATGGAGCAAGAACAAAAGTCCTACAGGACAGATACGGGCAAATTCTAGAATCCGAATCCGTATCTGCAGGGCTCGATTACTCAGGGGTAGGCCCTGAACTTGCATATCTATCGGAAACTGGAAGGATAAAAGCTTGCTCTGCCAGAGATGCAGAAGCTCTTGAAGCTTTTTATGAATTGAATCGGCTTGAAGGGATCCTCCCGGCCCTTGAATCCTCGCATGCTTTGGCCTACCTAAAAAAAGCCGCTGAAGCCGGAGAACTCGGAGAACTAGTAATTGTAAACCTCTCGGGTCGGGGAGATAAAGATCTCGATTCTGTTTTCAAGCAGAGAGGGAAAAACTGATGAATCCGGAAATTACCGCAAAATTTGCAAGCCTCCAGGAAAAAGGAGAAGCTGCGCTCATAGCTTATGTAATGGCAGGGGATCCAGATCCAGAGACAACTCCAAAAATTGTCGAAGCCCTTGTCCGAGGAGGAGCAGACTTAATCGAACTAGGAATGCCTTTTTCAGATCCAGTCGCTGATGGCCCCACAATTCAAGCCGCTGGAAGCCGAGCTCTTGCAGCTGGCATGAACCCTGAACGCTATTTTGAGCTTGTTGCTGGCCTTAAGGTTAAAATTCCGCGGATTTGCATGAGCTACTATAACCTTGTCTTTCGCTTCGGCCCTGAAGCCTTTGTTAAAAAATGCAAAGCTTCTGGCCTCAGCGGGCTTATTGTTCCCGATTTGCCTGTGCAAGCCGCAGCAGAGCTTAGAAAAGCCTGCCAGCAGCATTCGCTTGCTTTGATCTTCCTAATAGCTCCTACAAGCCCGGAAAAAAGAATTGAGCCAATCCTTTCAAGAACAGAAGGCTTTGTCTATCTACTCTCAAGCCTTGGGGTTACCGGAGTTCGAGAAGAGATAGGAAACCAAGCTGAAGGGCTTCTTACACGAGTTAAATCTGACCTTCCAAAAGCCGTAGGATTTGGAATTTCGACCGGAGCCCAGGCTGAGAGCCTTATCCGGGCCGGAGCCAATGCCGTGATCGTAGGCTCGGCTTTTGTTAAGCTTATTGCCTCAAACACAGCTTTGAACATGGACTCTACTATGGCCTTGCCCCCCTCTAGCTCGACTTCGCCCTTGAAGCTTGAAGCGATAGAAAAGCTTGAAAAAGAGCTTGAAGCCCTTGCAAGAGAACTTAAAACAGGAATAAGAAAAGCGACAGCTTCAGCTGTCGGCTGAATAAAATAGGAGTGAAAAAAACATGGAAACTTACCTTCAAAAACTCCGCAAAGGGCTTGCTCTTTCAGCTTTGGAAAGCGAATGTGCCCTTTTGAGCCTCCTGAATTCGGCCAAAGACGAAGAAATAAAAAGCTTTTTGCTGGCTCTGAAAGCAAAAGGAGAAACTCCTGAAGAAATTACAGGCTTTGTACGGGGTCTAAAAAAAGCGGCTCACAGGATTTCCCCAAACGTCTCTGGCAAACTTGTAGACGTGGTTGGAACCGGAGGAGATCTGTACAATACAATCAATGTCTCGACAGCTGCTGCAATAATCACAGCTGCTTCCGGAGTCCCGGTTGCAAAACACGGAAACAGAGCTATAACTTCGCTTTCAGGCAGTTCGGATGTGCTTTTAGCTCTTGGAATAAAAGTGGATCCTTCTCCTGAAACCGTGCAGAAAGCAATTGAAGAAATAGGTTTAGGCTTTTTGTTTGCTCCGGTTTTTCAGCCTGCAATGCAAAGAGTTGCCAGCCTAAGAAAAGAACTCAAAACCCGAACAGTATTCAATATATTAGGCCCTCTTAGCAATCCGGCCGGGGCAAAGACCCAGGTGATTGGAGTTTATGAAAAGAAACTCTGCGAACCTCTGGCAAAAGTGCTGCGAGAACTCGGCTCCGAGCATGCCCTTGTAGTGTACGGAGACGGTATGGACGAAATTTCTAATGTAGGAGAAACTTTTGTTGCCGAACTGAAAAATGGGAAAATCAAAACCTATCTCCTGACTCCTGAAGCTTTAGGCTTCAGACGTGTAAAACCCGAAGCAATAAAAGGAGGAACTCCAAAAGAAAATGCCAGAGACCTTCTCTCAATCTTTAAGGGAATGCGAGGAGCCAAAAGAGACCTTGTAGTAATAAACGCGGCTGCAGCCCTTTATGTAGGCGGAAGCGGAAGCTCCATCCAACAGGCAGTTTCGATAGCTGAAGATGCAATTGAGAGTGGAAAAGTAATGGTTAAGTTTAACCAGTTCAAAAGCTTTTTTCCTCTTTCCGAAAAACAGAAGGCTTCCTTTGCAAAAGGAAGAGGGGTAAAGGAAAATCCCTCTGCACTTGAGGCTTAAAACAAGGAAAAAATATGAAACAAAAAACCCTAACAAAGCTTTGCGGAATCCGCAGCTTTGAAGAGCTTGAAATGGCAGCTCGCTTCGGAGCTGATGCCGTGGGATTTCTAACTGAAGTTCCTGTCAAAAGCCCTCGAAGCCTTGAGGCAAAAACTGCAGCTGCTCTTGTAGAAGAGCTTCCAAAGGGGCTTTCCTCTGTGCTTGTCATAATGCCTAAAAACGCTAGCCATGCCCTTAAACTTATAGATAAAGTCGGGCCTGATGTAGTCCAAATCCATTCGGAACTTTCCCTTCCAGAGCTTAAAAGTATAAAGAAAAAAAGCAGTCTGCCTCTCATAAAAGCTCTTTGCGTGCCTGCAAGCCCAAAAAAGGAAGCTGGGGCTGTGAATCCTTTTTCTCAGGCGGCGTCTCAGCCTTTCAAATTGTTTGAAAAACTCAGAGAATTGGAAAACTCAGAAACTGTAGATGCAATCCTGCTTGATTCCGAAAAAGGAACAGGAAGTAAAAAACTACAAGGGGGAACAGGACTTGTGCATGACTGGGCTCTGAGCCAAAAGCTCGTAGAAGCAACTTTTCTTCCCGTAATTCTTGCAGGAGGATTGAAGCCGGAAAACGTGCAAAAAGCAATCGAAAAAGTTTCCCCTTATGCTGTGGACACAGCTTCCGGAGTTGAGACCAGAGGGCAAAAAACTGCCCGGAAAATAAAGAAATTTATAGAAGCTGTGAGGGCTGCGGATGCTTTCCTTTGATCTTGAAAAAAAAGATTTCGTAAAACTTGCCCGCAGGCTTAAAAAGCCGGGTTTTATTCAGCTGCTGGCAAACCCCAAATCAAAATGCAGTCCGCTAGGACTTTATCGGCGTTTGCAAAAAACCAAAAGCAAAACCTGCAATTGCTCCTATTTGCTCGAATCCGTGGAAAAAGCAGAAAGTAAAGCCAGATATTCCTTTGTCGGAAACGAAGCTGACGCTGTGCTGAGCATAAAAGGAAAAGAGCTTTCCCTGACCTATTTGGCCCAGGAGAGAGAGCTTTTTGAGGTACTTTGCAGAGGAATTGAAAAATGCTGCAAGCTTGAGGCCAAAATTGAGAGTAAAAACCCAAAAGACCTGAAAAACCCTTTGCAGCTTAGAGCTTCGATTCTTCCCGGAAAAGACGGATTTGATACCCTTCGTTCGGCCTTTCCTCCTGCAAATGGGGCAGCTCTGCTGAATGGAAAACGTTTTTCCAGACAAACTTTTCTTGGAGGAGCCATAGGGTTTACGGCATATGATTCCGTTTATGAGTGCTTTTTAAAGCAGAAAGCTTCTTTGGAATCTGAGCTTCCTGACCACCAATTTTTGCTTGTTTCAAAAACCTTCCTTTTCGATCATCTGAAAAAAGAAGTATATCTTGTCCTCACTCCCTTTGTAAACCCGGAATCGGACTCGGATCCGGAAACCCTTTACGAAAAAGCCCTTTTGGAAGCTGAAAGGCTTTCTCTTCTGCTTAAGGAAGCAGAAGAATTTGAACAAGAAGGAGAGAAAGGAAAGGAAAAACGAAAAAACAAGAGGGAAAAGCAAACTCAAGCAATTAAATATTTGCAAGATAGGGATAAAAAAGCTTTTGAGGCAGCAGTGCTTGCCGCAAAGCAGCAGATTCTCAAAGGAAATATTTTCCAGGTGGTCCTTTCTCGCAGCCAGACATTTGGGACTCAAAAATCGGCTTTTGAACTCTATCTACGTCTCCGGGCGATAAATCCGAGTCCGTATATGTATCTTTTTGAGTTTGGAAAACTTGCGCTTGTGGGAGCCAGCCCTGAAACTTTGCTGGCAATCCATAGGCGGACCCTGAGCATTAACCCGATAGCTGGAACCTGCCCGAGAGGAAGGACAAAAGCAGAAGATGAGGCCTTAGCCGCCCGGTTGCTTGAGGACGAAAAAGAAAAAGCAGAACATGTAATGCTTGTGGATCTTGGCCGAAATGATGTCCGTTCGGTCTCAAAAAGAGGTTCGGTAAAGGTTAAGGATTTTATGAAGGTCCTTAAGTATTCCCATGTTCAGCATCTTGAAAGCTCGATAAAAGGAAAACTTAGACCCGAATGCGACCAGTTTGATGCCTTTAGGGCAAGCTTTCCGGCGGGAACTCTTTCCGGAGCCCCAAAACTCAGGGCCATGGAAATCATTGCGACTCTTGAAACTGCACCTCGCGGCACGTATGGAGGCGGAGCAGGGTATTATTCCTGGAACGGGGATGCGGATTTTGCAATCCTTATCCGGACTCTACTCTTAAAAGACGGGCTGGTCTTCGTCCAGGCCGGAGCCGGAATTGTTGCAGATTCCCTCCCCGAAAAAGAGTTTCTGGAAACTGAAGCTAAGATGGGAGCCCTGATAAAAGCAGTCGGGAAAAAAGCCGAATCTGAAAATCAAATAAAGGAAGGATAAAAAATAAAAAAAGCAGAATAAAAGGAGAGTTTTTATGAAAATCCTTTTTATAAACAACAAAGACTCTTTTGTCTGGAATCTGGTAGACTATATTTCCAGGTTTGAGAAAGAAACGCTTGTGCTTCCAAACAGTATTACTCCAGAAAAGGTAAGAAAAATTGCTCCTGACGTACTTATAATCTCGCCTGGGCCAGGGCACCCTGAAAAACCCGGAGATATCGGAAGCTGCATAGCCCTTATTCGGGAATTTGGCCCAAAAATTCCCTTGCTTGGAGTCTGCCTTGGACATCAGGCAATTAATGTGGCTTTTGGAGGTACGGTCGAAAGAGGATTAAACGGGCCTGTACATGGCAAAAGTTCGGAGATTCATTATATTTATCCTTCTCTTTTTGAAGGGCTCAAAAATCCTTTTCAGGGTGGACGCTATCACTCTCTTGAAATCAGAAAGCTTGCGCCAAACCTCAGGGTTACGGCTAGAGCAGAAGATGGAAGCCTCATGGCCGTGGAGCATAAAATGTATCCGATTTACGGGCTTCAGTTTCACCCCGAATCCATCCTGACTCCAGAAGGTTTGAAAATCCTAGCGAACTTTCTAAAAGCGGCCCGAACCTTTTTAAACTCAAAAGCAGGGTCCTGATATAAAAAATATAAAAAGACTACTTTTATCAGGCTGTCTTCCTGTATTTAGTAAGTTTCGTTCAAAATAGAGAATCCTCCTGACCAATATCTTTTTTGCTCCAAACTCAGTTTTCCTGTTTTCCGAGGAACTTTTTTGGGCAGCACATTATTATAATTTGTATATATTATATATTAAGATAGAATAAAGAAAATATATAAATTTATTTTGTGTGTGTAACCCAATGTAAGAAAGCAGGATGTGTTTTAGCATTTACTCTAATAAAGACGCTAACTGGGCCCAGGAGGAAAGGAAAAATTGGATGGGGCACTTCCTTTCAGAAAACCCCTGGCCTGTCTTAAGGGTAAAAAACGATGGAAAGCTTCTTTATGCAAATCGAGCCAGTATCCCTTTACTTGAAAAGTGGGGCCTTTATGAGAAGGAAAAAGCTTCTGAAAACTCCCTCAAATTCCCCTTGGAAATTAAAAAACTTCTTCGGAAACTGCGTTTCGGATCCAAACCCGAAACCCTTGAAATCGAAATAGGAAAACAACGTTATTTTCTGAGATTTAGCCCTTCCCTAAGCGATGAGATTGTGGTAATTTCAGCTTTGGAGCTTCCAGCCCAAAAGCAAGCAGAAGCTGAGCTTGCGCTCTGGAAAAAGCAGGCCAAAACCCTTCGAGAGAAAGGGAATTTTTTGGAGGCTCTTTTTGAAGCTATTCCTTATCCTTTTTATTGTAAAGATCGGCAAGGAATTTTCCAAGGCTGTAATGAACTTTTTTCCAGACAGATTCTGGGGCTTTCTAGAAAAGAAATCCTAGGCCATGCCCTCAAAGAGCTTTCGCAAAAGCTCGCCGAGGAATTGGGGCAGCTGCACAAAGAGTTTGATCGAGAACTGCTAAAAACAGGAGGCTCTCGGTTTTACGAAGCAAAAATCCTGTGCGCTGACGGGCTAAAGCGAGACTTTATTTTTAGTAAAGCCGCTTATGGAAAAAGATCAGGCAAACCTGAGGGAATTTTGGGGCTGATGCAGGATATAACTGAGTGCAAAAATGCGGGAGAAGCTCTTGTAAAAATAGAAGAAGTTCGCCAGAGGGAAATTCACCACCGTATAAAAAATAATTTGCAGGTGGTCTCCTCCCTGCTTTATCTGCAATCTGAAAAATTCGAGGATGAAGAAGTCCTGGAAGCTTTCAGAAAAAGCGAACAGCGCGTTATATCAATGGCGCTTATTCACGAAGAACTCTACAGATCAAAAGATGTAGAATCAATCGATTTTGCTGCATATCTTCAAAAATTAACGGCCGATTTGTTAAAATCATATAAAGTAGGAAATGAAGAAATCAAACTGCACCTTGAAATCGAAGCTATTGCTTTAGGAGTGGATACTGCAGTTCCGCTCGGAATCATAATAAATGAACTTTTTTCTAATTCTTTAAAGTATGCTTTTCCCGAAAACTCAAAAGGAGAGATCTATATAGGCCTTAGAAAAGAAAAAAAGGAGGCAAAGGCCCAAGCAAGAGAAAAAGAAACATTTCTCCTAACTTTCTCCGACAATGGAATCGGGCTCCCAAAAGAAAGCAAACTTGAAGATTTTAAAGACGAGGAAGAAGGATCCTTGGGCTTGAAACTGATTTATGCTCTTGTAGACCAACTGGAAGGAAGTATAAAAATTATGGGAGATAAGGGTACAAAATATATAATAAAGTTCAAGGATATCGGATAAGTTGACGCTTACATCCCCTGAGCTAAAGACTCAGAGGTTTTAACGCTGCCTGCTATAAAAAAAGAGAAAAGCAAAAGGGAGCTTTATTTTATTTTATTTTATAATTTGTACCTTATTACACAACTTATTTCTATAGCCAAAGGTTCATTTTAAGCTGCTAAGAAGTAAGAAATGAATCAAAAAGAGGACAGGCGAATTTTGAATGTTAATCGGAATTGATGTTGGGGGCACTACTACTGATGCGGTGCTCATTCAGGATGGAGATGTAAAACGCAGTGCAAAAGTCCCTACAGGAAGACCTCAAAACCTGCTAAAAGCCCTCCTTTCTGCTCTAGATGCGGTCAGCCAGGATATCGCTCCCGAAAAGCTCAAAAGAGTTGTATTTAGCACAACCATAATAACCAATCTTATTGCCGAAGGAAAGACAAGCCCTGTAGCTCTCTTGCTAATTCCCGGACCGGGTAGAAACCCGGCAGAATATAAATTTCCAAACAGTTTCCTCTTAAAAGGGGCCATAGATTACCGGGGGCGGGAGATTCAAGCGCTTGAGGAAAGAGAAATAAAAGCAGTTGCAACCCACCTGAAAAGAGAGGGCATCTCAAAAGTTGCCGTGATCTCCAAATTTGGACAGCGAAATCCGAGCCTGGAATTCCGAGTAAAAGAAATAATTGAAGAAGAAATCCCAGGCTCGAAAGTGGAACTCGGACACAGAGTTAGCGGCAAACTGAACTTTCCAAGAAGGGTTGCAACAACAATGCTTGCAAGTGCAACAAAAGAACAATACGGGCATTTTGTCTCTGAGATCCAAAAAGCCCTTTTCGAACGGAAGATCAAAGCTCCGGTTTATATTCTAAAAGCCGACGGAGGGACTCTACCTCTTGAAAAATCGGCCTCCCTTCCGGTTGAAACAATCTTTTCAGGCCCTGCGGCAAGCACTATGGGAGCGCTTGCTCTAACTTCCGAAAAGGAAAGTTCGGTGGTAGTAGATATTGGAGGCACCACGACCGATCTAGCCCTAATCCTTTCCGGAAAGCCTCTTCTGGCCTCAAAAGGGGCAAAACTTGCTCCCTATTTAACCCATGTCCGGGCTTTTGCAGTTCGATCTTTGCCTGTTGGAGGAGACAGTGCAGTTCGGCTTGTAAAAAGCAGAGAAGCCAAAGCCGAAGAAAAGGAAGAAGAGGAAGAAAAGGAAGAAAAGAAGACAGCTAAGCAACCAGAGAGACAAATAAGGATTGGACCCGATAGAGCCGGGCCTGCGTATTGTCAGGGAGGCCCAGAGCCCACTCCAACTGATGCCCTTAGGGTACTTGGCTTAAGTGAAATCGGGGATCTGGACCTTGCAAAAGAGGCGATTTCCGGACTTGCCTCCGAACTTGGAAAAACGGAAAAAGAAAGTGCAGCCCTGATTCTAAATAGAGC
>Ga0265294_10000811_pt1 | contig 42556 bp, 25 predicted proteins | sample MunlanPumphouse3_FD_192504 | JGI IMG/M metagenome (GOLD analysis project Ga0265294, IMG submission 192504) | Groundwater microbial communities from a municipal landfill in Southern Ontario, Canada - Pumphouse #3 | ecosystem: Environmental > Aquatic > Deep subsurface > Groundwater | place... | reverse complement strand
TTGAGGATCTTTGAGATTGACTGCCTCTTTGCCTCTCTTCTTCGTTTCTGTTTCTTCTCTTTTTCTCCTCAGGTTTGTTTTTAGTTATTTCAAGTGGTTTTTGTTTGTTAAATGGTTGTTCATTCAGATCCCATGGTTCTTCGTGATTGGTGAAAGCTCTAATTTCGTAAGCTTTCGGGTTGTAAAATACAATTTCCGGTTGACGCTTCAACTCGTAGTCACCCGATGTCCATTCTCCATCTTCATTTTCATCTATAAATAGGCGAGCATATAATTTACCCGGATTTAAATCCATAAAAAGAGCTTCGTTGTCTCTGACACGTTTTTTTCTAAAAGGTTTATCTTGCGCATCCAGTAACTCTACATAAGCAGTTTTGCCTTGCGGCAATCCGGTTATTACGAACAGCAGGTTACCGTATTGTTCCAGTTTTTTTATGTTGAATGTCTGTTCCAACTTATCGTTATGTAGACCATACACACTTTCGAAGGCTGCCGAATCAATTAATAACTTATATTTTTCGCCCGGCTCCCATTTGTATTGTAAACGATACTTTCGTGAGTTTAATGAATCGGTACTAAGTGCGTACTCAATAGGAATAATGAGAGAATCCACTTCATGCTGAAGTTTTATTTTCGTTGAATCGAAATCAGTAAGCGGTTGTTCAAATTCCAAATAGATTGGATTGAATATTTCGTGGGTCGATTGTATAGTGTGACGTATATTCAGGTGACGAATAGGTTCTTCCGACTTCTCATCTTTCTTCTTCTCTTTATCACTCTCTTTTTTTCGTGTACCTCTGAATGTAAAATTCAGTGTGTCGGTGTTCAATACGTGATTGTTTAGCGTATCTGTACGCAAATAATCTACTATTAACTTTACGGTATCCATTTGAAAAATAAGGGAATCGGTTATCCAGATAGAAACGCTGTCGTTAGTTACATTCGACTCCTTTACATACCAATTGTCAGATGTAGCTGTCGGTTCTAACAAACTGAAAGTAGACTCTTTTGTGGGTGCCGCAAAAAACAGATCGAGTTTGTATGGAAGGGTGCGTTCGTGTTTCTGCAAATATTGTCTTTCAAACCCGGACTCAAACGAACGTAAAAGAATGTTGTCAGGCAAAAAACGTGTGTATTGAATCTGGTATATGGTATCAATGGTCAAGCTGTCTTTAAATACCGTGTCGTTGCGCATCGCTTGAATGCTTGAAGGTACAACGATTGAATCTAGGAAAGCGATTTCTTCTTGAGGATTATCGTATTTGTAATTTCGATTGAGGTCTCCCAATGCGTAAACTCTATATTTTCCTTCTGCAACTCCTTTAATGGTAAATATACCACGCGAATCGGTTCGGGAAATACGTTTGAAGGGTGTTTTCGTAAACGCTGTGTCGTTGAGGTTGGAGTGAATTCCTACGTAAATACCCTGTACGGGTTCCAAGTTTTCTGCTCGCAATACTATTCCTGAAATAGCCAATGAATCTATCTTATCTCCTGTGGAGAAGGACAAAGAGAAGTTCTCAAGCGGGTTGCCTTCGTTGTTATCTACAATAGCATCGGTAAAGTCGATGGTATAAGTTGTGTTATCCTCTAATTCATCTTCCAACTCAATAATTACTTTTCTGCCTTGCGCTTTGATAACCGGAAAACTTTGTTGAGGAGGAGCAATAATTACTTTCTCCATTGGATTCTCAATTTTCACATTTTCATCGAAAAGTATTTCTATTTTCGATTGTTTGCTATTCGTCTCATTAAAATCCGGGGAAGCCTTTACGACTTTTGGCGGATCCACATCGTATAATCCTCCCGTGGGTGCGGCAATATTTGCGCATGCATATAATAAAAGCACGCTACCTATAAAGTATAGAGTTTTATAAATGAGATTTTTGTATACTGAAAACATAGTTGAAATACATTAATTCAAAAATCAGATTGTTTCTGAAGATACAAAAATACAACGATTTAAGCAGTTTGGTAAAAAATGGTTGCCAAAAATAAGTAAATCGCCCTTTTTTATTAAAAATTAAGCGGCTTTTATCCTTCCTGAGAGAATTTGACACTCAGTTTTGAAGTACAAACATTCGTGTTTGTAAGTTTTTTTAAATCTGAAAAGCCTAAGGGATTGTGCCGAAATAACTTGACGTCTTAAACTCGCTCTTTTGATTATTCTGTAACCCAGGCTCCGCTTTTGGTGCAAATGAAAGCAGCCCTTTCTACAGCTTCCTGATGGGCTTCAAACAATGGCTTGCCATTGAGGATTGATGATATAAAAACTCCTGTAAAAGCATCACCGGCTCCAACTGTATCCACAACTTTTACTTTTGGTGTTTTTATGTGTGAAAATGTTTCAGAAGCGAAAATTTTACTGTAATCACTACCCGCAGTTAGGATCATAAATTTTAGATGAAACTCTTTTACAAACCAATTACATACATCATTTTCATTGCTCTGTTGTTTATTGAATAACTCTTTTAATAGGATAAGTTCTTCTTCGTTAATTTTAAACACATTACACATTCGCAGAGATTCAAGAATGATTGCTTTTGAATAGAAGTTTTGGCGTATGTTGATATCGAAAATCCGATAGGCTTCTTCCGGTGCAAACGAAAGAACTGATTGAATAGTCTTACGTGACCTTTCCGAACGTTGTGCAAGTGTCCCAAAACATATCGCATCTGCTTTTTTTGCTAATTCTTCTATCTGCATCGTCATCGGAATGTGATCCCAAGCAACATTTTCAATAATTGTGTAATTCGGAATACCCTCTTTTAATTCTACGAGTACTGTTCCTGTAGGAAAATTGACTCTCTCGATAACGTGACCTATTTTTATTTTATCGATCTCTTCCATTATTACATCGCCTAACAAATCTTTACCAACAGCACTAATAGCATAGCTTTCGGCACCCATATGCGAAGCATGATATGCAAAATTGATGGGTGCTCCACCTGCTTTTTTTCCTGTAGGTAATAAATCCCAGAGTAATTCACCAATGCCAATGATAATGGGCTTTTTTTTCAGTTTACTCATTTATTTTGTATGTGTTATAGAATAATTAAAGCAGTTGTGTGAAACGAATCGCCCATTTTCTATTAAAATTAATCGGTTTTTATTTTTCCTGAGAGGATTTGGTACCCAATTTTGCAATACAAACATTTCTTTTTGTCGCAATATTCCTTCTTCAATTGGATAAGCGCTTGGGTATCGGCGGCATTTTTTGGAGTAATGTTGTGTTTCCTGAATTCAGTTATAATACTGTTTCTTTCCGGTTTTAATTCTTCCAATATTGTTAATGCACGTGTACAATACTTTTCAATATTATTCTTTTTGCCGTAAGCAAAAAGGAGGGGAACTACGGTGTTTATCAGAATTACATTGATGGAGGCATCACCTGGATATTTGCTAATCTTTTTTGATGGTTTGCCAAATGTGTAGTGTGTTTGCCAATATTCGGATGCATTTATGTGAAAAAATAGGCGCAATAGGTTTTCATCTTCTTTCTCCAAGATGTGTGAAAAGAGACGTTTTGTTTGTTGTAAAACTGCTGCTAATTGCGCAATACGTACTTGTGGAAATCCTTGCGGACGAACCCTCAGAGATTTAAATATAAAGCCATTTAGATTTTTAAGCGTATACTTCTTTTTCAGAAAACGATACTCTTTTTTTAGTTGTAAATAATAATCATCGGTGAGAGATTCATCTTCTAAAAGTCCGGCTTGTCCAAAAAGCAATGCTTCTATTTGAAAAATATTGTCACTATGTTTTTGGATATAAAAATAAGGTAAGCTCAAAGCCAGTCTTTCAAATTCATTCGCATTCAAACCAAAACCAAAATTGCGTGACAAAAGTACATAAAAAGTTTCATCCCATGAGTTGTTGAACTTATCCAGAACCGTGTATATATCATTGATCTTCCGCTCCAATCGTTCTGCCAACAGAGCGGATAACCAAGGGTTTAAATGTGCTTTTTCCACATACTTCAACTTGTTGCTACACGGAATGGGAGAGTCAGATAGCAAAAGGTGTGCGTAATCTATCCGGATGTTATCGGGAATTTCGATAACCGCTTGAGGTACTTTCCTTTTTTGATAGGTGTATATTTCGCAATCTATTTTTTCTACAACATGCAGAATAACAGAGTTGTATGCAGGATCGGAATGGTGGTTGTGTTTTTTCCAATCGGAAGAAGATTTGTGTATTTCAATATTGCCAGCCCATACTTTATCCTCAATTTTTATTTTTGCATTAAAAAAATCAGGACCTGCATCGGTATTGAGTATTCCTGCATCAATAATTTCGATTTCGTCGCCTTCTGACGAAACAAAATTAGGGTTTGGATAAAGTTTGTATTTCCAAATGTAATGAAGTAACTGCTCAGGATAGTTCATGGCAATTCTATTAAGAATTCAAATATATAACTTTCTTATTTAATTGCAAAAAATATATAAACATTTAATGCACAGACTCTGTTTTTTTGTGAGAAGCTCATATATTCGTACTCTTTGTGTAAATTTGCAGGTAATAGACAATTGTAGAAAGCAAAATAAATATGTTAACCCTAACTGAAAGAAAAGCTATAAAGAGATTGATGGAACAAGAAATTGTTCCTGCAATAGGTTGCACTGAACCTATAGCCGTATCGTTATGTGCGGCAAAAGCAGCCGAAATATTAGAACATCGACCTGAGAAAATCGATCTCTTTTTAAGCGCCAGTGTAATCAAAAACGCTATGGGCGTAGGTATTCCAGGTGCAAATATGATTGGTTTGCCCATTGCAATAGCATTAGGTGTTCTCATTGGTAAAGCAGAATATGAATTGGAAGTGTTGCGTGATTTCGATTCGGATGATTTAAAAGAGGCAAAAAGATATATCGGAGAAAACAGAATTGATATTTACGTAAAAGAGAATATAACCGACAATCTTTACATTGAGGTAAACTGTTACGCACAAAACGACAAAGTGAAAACCGTTATTAGCGGTGCTCACACATTTTTTTCTCACATAGAAAAAAATGGAGAAGTTCTACTATCGCAAACTTTCGAGGAGATAGATACTGAGAGAGAAAGTATTGCTTTGAACCTAAAAAAAGTGTATGATTATGCACACGAATCTCCAATAGAAGAACTTAATTTTATTTATGTTGCCGCAAAAATGAATAAAGAGGCTTCGGAGGTTTCTCAAAACGGTAGTTTTGGACACAATGTGTCTCAGGTTATTGGTGGGAAAAAAGGAATATCACTCTTTGGGAATAATCCACATTCAAAAATGTTGATCGCTACCTCCGGCGCATGCGATGTGCGTATGGATGGGGCACGTGTTGCGGTTATGAGTAACTCCGGAAGCGGTAATCAAGGTATTGCAGCAACAATGCCTGTGCTCTCTTATGCCGAAGAAATAGGAGCCGACAAAGAAACACTTTTGCGTGCTTTGGTGTTAAGTAATTTGTCGGTTATCTATATTAAGCAACATTTGGGTCGTTTGTCTGCTCTTTGTGGCTGTGTAGTAGCTTCTACCGGTTCAAGTTGTGGAATCACTTACTTGATGGGCGGTTCCTACGAGCAAATTACTTTTGCTGCCAAAAATATGATTGCCAATATTACCGGTATGATTTGTGATGGCGCAAAGCCCAGTTGTTCACTGAAAATTTCGAGCGGTGTTTCCACAGCGCTTCTTTCTGCACTTATGGCTATAGAAAACAAAGTGATAAGCGGGCAAGAAGGAATTGTGGACAATGATGTGGATAAAACCATTCGGAATATGTCTGAAATTGGCAAAACGGGCATGGTTGAGACCGACAAAATGGTGCTGGAGATTATGACGAATAAGAGGAAATAGTGAACAGTGAACAGTTATCAGCGAGGAGTGAGGAGTTGTCTAATGTCAAAGTGTAACCTCTAACTTCTAACCTCTAACCACTTACTTCTTACAACTAAAAAAACTAATAAAAGCACGTTGAGACCAACCAGAGAAATAAAACTTGAAACCAAAAAGGTAAGCAAACTTGTATGGGATTACGCTCTGCCGGCAATTATTGGAACGATGGTGAATGCTACGTACAATATTGTAGATCGTATCTTCATTGGTCAAGGAGTAGGAGCATTGGCTATATCTGGTTTAGCAGTTACATTTCCAGTAATGAACCTAACGGCAGCGTTAGGGATGTTAGTTGGGGCGGGAGCTTCAAGTAGAATTTCAATCAACTTAGGGAAGAAAGATCATCAAAGAGCAGAGAAAATCCTTGGGAATTCTTTTTTGCTTACCATTGTCTTTAACTTGATTTTCATTACGTTGCTCATGATTTTTCTTGAGCCCATTTTGATGGCCTTTGGCGCCAGTGAACAGACTTATCCTTATGCCAAAGAGTATCTGCAAATTATTTTACCGGGGAATATATTTGTAACAATGACCTATAGTTTCAACAGCATGATGCGTGCATCGGGTTATCCTCAAAAAGCGATGTATACCATGCTCATTGGAGCCGTCCTCAACATTATTTTAGATCCGATTTTTATATTTGTATTTGGCATGGGAATCGGAGGAGTTGCTTGGGCAACTATTATTTCCATGATTATAGGAATGTTGTTTGTGATGCATCATTTTACTCGCAAAAGCAGTTCGCTGCGTTTGCGGAAAAAGAACATCCGATTTGAAAAGGATATTCTTATTGCCATTGTATCTATTGGGCTCTCGCCCTTCTTTATGCAAGTAGCAGCATCAGGTGTGGCGGTATTAATGAATACATCATTAAAGACGTATGGTGGCGATTTAGCTATTGGTGCTTATGGCATACTTATGTCACTGTTTATGCTCATTATCATGTTTGTTATCGGTTTAAATCAGGGGTTACAACCCATTATCGGGTATAATTATGGAGCAGAGATATACGATCGTGTTAAAACAGCATTTTTTTATGGGATAAAAATTGCAACTGTAGTTACCACCTTCGGGTTCCTGTTAGGGATGTTTGCTCCTCGCCTATTTGCGCGCGCATTTACTTCTGATGTTGAACTTTTAGATTTAGCGGAAAATGCCATGCGTATCAGCATTATTGCATTTCCAATTGTAGGTTTCCAAATTGTTATATCCGGATTCTTTCAAAGTATCGGAAAAGCAAAAAAATCAATTATCCTGAGTCTTAGCAGACAAATTATATTCCTTATTCCCAGTATCATTGTTTTACCTCGTCTTTTCGGACTCAATGGCGTGTGGGCAGCAACACCTGTTTCAGATTTTCTGGCTTCACTTTTAGCTGCATATTTTTTCTACCGAGAAATAAAAGTTTTTAGAAAATTAGATGAGAAGAATCCTTAAATTATTGGCTGTTTTAAATGAGTTTAAGTATAAAAAACAGGAATGACATTTTATTTTGGTAGTTTTGTATAATAGAAAACAATTTAAGAAGAAAACAAGCATAGTATGAACAAATATTAATTAAAGCGTTATGAAAAAAGTAGTATTAATCCGCCATGGACAAAGCACCTGGAACAACGAAAATAAATTTACGGGTTGGACCGATGTTGATTTAACTGAACTTGGAGAACAAGAAGCTAAAGAAGCCGGTGAATTGATGAAAAAAGAGGGTTTTTCTTTTGATAAAGCATATACATCGTATCTTAAAAGAGCAGTTAAAACATTGAATATCATTTTGGATGAAATGGATTTGGATTGGATACCAGTTGAAAAAACATGGCGTCTCAACGAAAAACATTACGGTATGTTGCAAGGGTTAAACAAAGCCGAGACTGCCAAAAAGTATGGCGATGATCAAGTCTTAATTTGGCGTAGAAGCTACGATGTACCACCAACTGCTATGGAAGAAAATGACGAACGTTCTCCTTTTATGGATAAAAGGTATGCAAAAGTGGATCGAAAAGATTTACCTCTAACAGAATCGTTGAAAGAAACCGTTGAGCGCATTCTTCCTTATTGGAAAAACGAAATTCTTGCAAGCTTAAAAGATAACGACGAAATTATTGTAGTCGCACATGGGAACAGTTTACGCGGTATTGTTATGCATCTAAAAGATATTTCGGAAGAAAATATTGTAAGCTTAAACTTACCCACGGGTGTTCCATATGTATTTGAATTTGACGATAACTTAAATGTAGTAAAAGATTATTTCTTGGGCGATCCCGAAGAAATTAAAAAACTGATGGATGCTGTTGCTAATCAAGCAAAGAAATAAATTCAGCATGCAGATTTTTTCTCTTGCAAAGGCGCAAAACATAGAGTTTTCAGTTCATTTATCGTGAATCGTATTTTGAACTGCGAGGGTTAAACTGAGAATTATTCTCAAAAAAAGAACTTTTATTGAGAAACTCAATAGTATCCGTATTACAAAATTAAAAAAGGACTCGATAAGAGTCCTTTTTTAATTTTGTAAGCGATCTGTAAAGTTAGGTGTAAGAAGAATTCTACGTGCAACGGGCATTATAATTCAAATTATTTTCAGACAAGACGCAAAGTATTGCATCTCTACTTCTGCGGCCACACACCACGCACCCCCGTTTCCTCGTTTTACAGACAAACTTTTAACTTTTAACTCTTAATTCTATTTGTTTTTCCCGACTTAAACAATTTATTTTGTTGGTTTCTTGTATACATCTTTCCCATCCGTCAACCACTCCAAAGAAAAACTTACAAATTCGTTCTTTGTGTATGCATCTTTTTCGAAAAAAAGACCAATATCGCCATTTTCAAGAATTGTCATGGATGAATAAGCAGAGCTTCCCGGATAGATTGTCTTTCCTTCCGACCATGTTTTTCCTTCGTCGTAACTGATGCGAACGGTCATGTTTTGACGTCCTTGCTTCATTTTAGTATTGGAGAAGAGTATGCGATTTTTGTTGTAACCATCTTTGATCGCTGTATAGCGAATGAAGCTGGCATTGTTACCCGGATCAATTAGTTGAGGCTCTTCGTGTGTTTCCCAGGTTTTACCTTCATCTTTTGAAGTGTGCACAATGCGTAAACCTTTGTGATGAACACGGCTATTGATCATCCAAGTGCCATCGGCAAGCTCCATAACTTTTGATTCATCAGCCGGGTTAATCGGCGTATCAATAAAAAACCAACTTTTTCCATGGTCATCGCTTCCAAACAAGTGCAATCCATTGGTCAGATTAACCAGGGTGTGCAACAGTTTCCCCGAACGTGTTTGAATGCCTCTACCTGACGTAATAAATTTAAAATCTTTGTGCCACTCCGGTTTTGTTATTTGCGAAGTAATATCCTCCGGTTCACTCCACGTTTTGCCATTATCTGCGCTTTTCGTTACATGGAGATAGTAAATTCCGTTTTCTTTTTCGAGGTCCATGAAATTATAGAACATAAAAATTTCATTTGTTTCGCTATCAACAATCATCGATGGATCAGAAGCCGATTGTCCCAGAGGAAAATCAATGGCTGTTTCAATATCTGTCCATGTTTTTCCATTATCAGAGCTTCTGCGTATCACAATGTTGATATCATTATTGGCATTAAGATCGGCACAATTTTCTACTCGTTCGTCAATGGCAGCCACAACATCTCCATTGGGGGCAGTCACAATTGCAGGAATCCGATAACAACTAACGCCTTCTTTCATTGTGGCGTCAAACAAATTGTGGTGCTCAATAATCCCTTCGGCAATTTGGTGCTTTCTATCTTGTGAAAAAAGCGATACCGATAAAAAGAAGCAGAAAATAGGAGTAAACTGTTTCATAATAACAACGTTTATAAGATTGTTTGAACGGGAGACAAAGCTAAAAAAATGCCTCTATGACACATTTTGATTCATTATCTTTTTCCGCAATTTCTGAAAGAGAAAACAACTTTTTGGTCCAAGATATGTCTCAAAGATAACGAAATAAAATGGAGGAGAAGCCGTTAATTAAAAAAAATAATGCACTTTATAATCTCAGAGTTAGTAAAAGATGTATCTGAGCAACTCATAATATGTGATGATATTTTCTTATCTTTAAACGTATAAGTGTTTCTCTTTTTATTATGATTAACGTTATGAATATATTTTATTGGCAAATACTCGATTACTTTTTTGTAATCTTTCATACGTTTCTTATCTTATTTAATTTGACGGGTTGGATATGGAAACCAACGCGTCGATTGCATTTGCTATCACTCCTTCTAACGGGAGGTTCGTGGCTTCTGCTGGGTCTGTTCTACGGTTTAGGTTATTGTCCTCTTACCGATTGGCATTTCTCTGTTTTGATAAATTTGGGAGAGTATGATTTGCCTTACTCCTATATTCAATATTTGATTGAGCGATTAAGCGGATACAACTTTTCTGCGCAATTTATTGATAATGCTACTTTAATTGGTTATTTGATTGCACTGGCATTGTCACTTTATTTTAATTTCTTTTCCCCTCGAAAAAAGAATTCAAAAAAGTAAAAATGAATCCACTCAGAAAACTCTCAATTGCTGATTATTAGTCTTTTTCTATCCTTTATCCCTAAAGGGAATATCCAGAAAATGATTATTTTCGGAAAGAATATAAAACAACAAAAGAGTCCATTTTGAACCCTTTTATCGTTACTCCTAATTTCCTACGAATCGATTAAAAACCGATTGTTTCAAATTTAGACGTATTTATCAATTTTCTCTACAAAAATTTTTTTTGTTCCTGCACCTACAATTTTATCAACAACTTCTCCGTTTTTAATAAAAACGGTAGTTGGAATATTGCGGATACCGTATTTAGAAGTAGCATCGTTGTTGTTGTCAACATCTACTTTTCCAATAACTGCATTTTCTCTGTATTCTTCCGCTAATTGTTCAATGATTGGTCCAACCATTTTGCACGGACCACACCATTCTGCCCAAAAATCAATTACTACAAGTTTGTCAGTTTTTAGAACATCTTCTAAGGAGGAATCTGTTATTTCGAGAGCCATAATTAAATAATTTAAATTGTTTATCGATTTATTTTTAAAATTAATTCACTTTGAATTTAATTGCACTGTTGCTTTTTAGATAATCAACTAATGAGCTTGTCACCGTTATCTTTGTATTACGGGCAAAGAGCTCAAGATTTAGATGAGAGTCAATGCCATTTATTTGGAAATATAACAATGTATTACCTGAATTGTTTTTTAGCAAAGCTGATAAATCCGTTACAGACTCGTCTGTCAATTCAGTTAAAGGAAGCTGTATTGTTAACTTCTCTATCAGTTTATTTTTCACATCGGTAAGTAGTTGGATGGAGCTTATTTTAAACTCCATTTGACTCTCGGAGTAACGGCGTGGCTGAACCCGACCACGTATGAACAACGATAATCCGGGTCGAGCAAACTTCCCATAGTTAATACTATCATCCCCAAAAAGTGCTATTTCGAAACTTCCATTATAATCTTCTATTTTGAAAATGGTGAAAGGAGAACCGTGTCTTGTTTGACCTTCTCTGAATGTTGTTACCATTCCTCCAAAAGTTACCTCCTTGCCATTTATTTTATCTAAGTCACTCAAATCAGAAGTAGATGTGTTGCAAACATATTTTAGAATTAATTCATAATCGTCCAGCGGATGTGCCGATAAGTATATTCCAATTAACTCGCGTTCCTTATTCAGTTTTTCTAAATCGGTCCATTTTTCTGCCATTGGAATTTCGGGTCTTGAAATCTGATTCGAAAAATCGTCTCCAAATAACGAATTCATGGACATATTTTTATCAGCCTGGAATTTGCTTCCATAGCGGATAAGCGTATCAATAAAAGCTTCGTCCTTGTCGTTAGTGGCAAAAAACTGTTCACGTTTTATGCCGGGTAACGAATCAAATGCTCCGGCAAGAGCCAACGATTCAACATTTTTCTTGGTGCAAGATGAGGGATTTACACGTTCAACAAAATCGAAAATATCGGCGAAGTGTCCGTTTTTCTGACGTTCTTCGATGATGCTATTTGCGGCACTGTGTCCAACACCTTTTATGGCTGCCAGCCCAAATCTTAAATCTTTTTTCGGATTTACCGAAAATTTAAAAAACGATTCGTTTACATCCGGGCTTAGTACATTCATTCCCATAGCACGACATTCGTCCATGAACTTCGTGATTTCAGTTATGTTGTTCAGATTGTTAGACAACACGGCAGCCATATATTCCGATGGATAATTGGCTTTTAACCAGGCTGTTTGATAAGCAATCCACGAATAACAAGTTGCATGAGATTTATTAAATGCATAGGATGCAAATTTTTCCCAATCTGTCCAAATTTTTAAAAGTACTTTTTCATTATATCCGTTTTGCTTACCACCTTCTAAAAACTTTTCCTTTAGGGCAAACATTTTATCGAAAAGCTTTTTACCCATTGCTTTACGCAATTCATCGGATTGTCCGCGCGTAAAGTTGGCTAACAAACGCGATAGAAGCATCACCTGTTCTTGATAAACCGTAATCCCGTATGTTTCATCTAGATATTGCTTCATAATGGGTATGTCGTATGCTATTTTCTCGCGCCCATGCTTACGCGCAACAAACGAAGGAATATAATCCATTGGACCTGGACGATAGAGCGCATTCATCGCAATTAAATCTTCGAATTTAGTGGGTTGAAGTTCCTTCAGGTATTTTTGCATTCCGGCCGACTCAAACTGAAAAGTACCACTTGTTTTCCCTTGACTATATAGTTCGTAGGTTTTTGTATCTTCCAGATCTATGTCGTTAATGTCTATTTTCTTTCCGGTTGTGTGTTCAATGTTTGCAAGAGCATCTTTTATAATCGATAAGGTTTTGAGGCCTAAAAAATCCATCTTGATAAGACCTGTTTCTTCAATAACAGAACCATCGTACTGAGTAACCAATAGCTTCTCTTTGGTTTGCTTATCATCTGCGGTACCCATGGGCACAATATCCGAAATATCTGTTTGCGAAATGATTACTCCACATGCATGAACACCAACGCTGCGGACGTTACCTTCCAGCATTTGTGCATACTTTAACGTATCGCGGATGATAGGATTGTCGCTTTTTGCTGCCTCTTTCAGTTCAGGAATGTAATCAATTGCGGCACGTAAGGTTACTTTTTTCTTATCCGGAATTCTATCGGGAACGAGTTTCGATAGCCTGTCGGCTTCCGATAGAGGAAGTCTCTGCACGCGTGCAACATCCTTAATTGCCGACTTTGTGGCCATTGTTCCATAAGTGATGATACGGGCAACTTTATTTTTACCATACTTCTCTGTTACCCAGCGCAGAACAGTATCTCTGCCTTCGTCATCAAAATCCACATCGATATCGGGCATCGATATACGATCGGGATTAAGAAATCGCTCAAACAGCAGGTTGTATTTCAGTGGATCGATGTCTGTGATTCTCAAACAATAGGCAACCGCCGAACCGGCAGCCGACCCACGGCCGGGACCTACAGCCACATCCATCTTGCGAGCTGCATTGATGAAATCCTGAACGATTAAGAAATAGCCGGGATAACCCATTTTTTTCATCGTATCAAGCTCAAAATCGAGACGCTCCTTTATTTCATCGCTGAGATTTGTTCCGTATCTTTTTTCAGCCCCTAAATAGGTTAAATACTTCAGATAATCGGACTCTAATTTAATTCGGATTACTTTTTCGTAGCCACCCAATCGTTTAAATACCTTGAGCCCAAACTCCTTTTTTAACTCTTCCTCGCTATAGCGAGTCTTGTATTCTTCTTCCGTACCAAATGACTCTTCAATGGGGAAGAAAGGCATCAAAGCATCGTGATCGATGGAGTAGTGCTCAACTTTGTCTGCAATCTCCAGTGTGTTCGATAATACATGTGGCATATCGGCGAAAACCTGGTTCATCTCCGCCGTGGTTTTCAGCCACTCTTGTTTGGTGTATCTCAAACGATTTACATCGTCAAAATCTTTTCCTGTGCTCAGGCAAATTAACCGGTCGTGTGCATCGGCATCTTCTTCGTTCACAAAATGCACATCGTTAGTTGCAATCAGTTTTACATCTAACTTCTCAGCTATTTTTATCAGCTCTTTGTTTACACGTTCTTGCTTTATATAAGTTGTGGCATCAGCATCCGGTCTGTTAGTTTTGTGGCGTTGCAACTCAAGGTAATAATCGTCCCCAAAAACAGATTTGTACCATTTCACCGCCTCTTCGGCTTCCTCAATTTCTCCATTATCTATTTTTCTGGATATTTCTCCTCCCAAACATGCCGAGCTAACAATCAATCCTTCGCTATATTTCTCTAACAATTCTTTATCGATACGCGGGCGGTAATAAAAACCTTCGGTCCAGCTCTTAGAAACAATTTTGATAAGGTTTTGATAACCTTTAAAGTTCTTTGCCAACACCACTAAGTGCCAACCACTGCTATCAACTTTGTCGTTTTGTTGAAACCTGTCTCTACGTGCCAAATAACACTCGCATCCAATAATAGGTTTGAATAGATTCTTTTGTTCTAATGCTAATTTCTGTTTGAGTTGCTGTTCGGTCGAATCGATGTTTTCCGAGGGTTCGGAAGTTTGTGAAGTCGTTTGAATTCTTTGAATTTCGCTCTCTATCTTTTTGATTTTCGATTGAACAGGACTGTTTTTCTTATTGACATAGTTCACAAACTCTTTGATACCATACATAACGCCATGGTCGGTTAATGCGATGGCTTTCATGCCATCTTTCATGGCTTTATCTACTAAACGGGCTATGTTTGCTTGTCCATCAAGCAAAGAATATTGAGAGTGAACATGTAAGTGTACAAATGGCTGCATTTCAGGGTTATATCTTTTTGTTGTTTTTATTGATTCCTACAAATATAAGTTTTTTATGTTTACTTTTTGAGTAAAATATGGAATTAATTTTTTGCTTTTGTTTATGTTCCAAAGGCTCTGTAGGTTGTGGAGTTTTAATGATAGATTATAATAAAAACCTATTTTGACTAGAAGAGTGCTTTTATGAGAGAGCGTGCGAAATAAGAATATTGACAAGTATGATGCAAGCAACATCAACAATTTAAAATACTGAGAAAATGAAGCTGTGACAAATCTTTACACCTTTAATATATGAGCAGCCGACACACACAAACTGATGTGATTGAAACAAAACAGCTTTTTAGATTAACTCAGAGTTTCCCTTTGTCCAAAACGGTCATTTTTTAATTCTAAATTTCTCAAGTTGAAAAGAACATATCAATGAGATCAGAGTGTTCTAATATAAATGAATGAATTGAACAGTCCGAAGAAATCGGACACTCTAAAATTATAACTGAGGCCAAGAAAGTGTGTCATTAAGATGAAGCTGTTACTTTAAAGGAAAAAACATTGCAAAGTAGAAGGTTTTTATCACCATCTAATAAAAAAGGCCAACCCTCTTCGGATTGACCTTCTTTTATAATTGTATTTTGTTTTCTGTTAATTTGTAATGCGCTCAAGCCACTTCAGCATAAAGAGCATCATAAACATAGATAACAGACATGCTACTACAAAAATACTCCACGCTCCCCAAAGTGGGAGAGTTTCGTAAAATATTGTTCCAACAAATAATATCAGATTAGCTACGGCGGTTGTACCAAGCCATGCACCTTGCATTACACCTTGAAGATGTGGAGGGGCAACTTTAGACACAAATGATAGTCCCAGTGGACTAATAAACAGCTCAGCGACTGTAAGAATAAAGTAAGTTCCAATTAACAGGAAGGGAGTAACTCGTGCAGCGTCACTAAGTCCACCCATTGCGGTAACGTCTGTGTAGTTTGGTAAATCTAAAGATCCAATGGCCATAACGGCAAATGCAACTGCAGCAATTCCCATACCTATTGCAATTTTCCGGGGTGTAGAAGGCTCCATACCTCTTGCTTTAAGCCAACCAAACAGACCAATGATAATTGGGGTAAGAAATACAACAAAGAAAGGATTAAAGAATTGAAATATCTCGGCACCTTGTATACTTGTAAATCCTAAGTCGATATTAATCATGCTAAGATCGGTATATTGATTAGCAAAATATGTGAGTGTATTTCCATTTTGATGAAACGAAAACCAAAAGAAAACAACAACTGCAAATACCGAAAACAATGCATACAATCTTTGACGAACCTCATCTTTATCCATTTGGACTATTTTAGGTTCATCTTTATCCGAAACTTGTTGAATAACTTTTTGTGCAGGATCGGGTAATTTCTTTTTATTTGTAATAAAAACTACAACAGATATCAACATAGCAAAAATAGCTACTCCAAATGCATAGTGGAATCCTGTGTTGAATATATTGAGATATTCATTGGCAAATGTTGTTAAATCAGTTGGTGCAACTGTGCTTATTTGTTGAGAAAGCTCTGCAAATCTAGTACCTGCCTCAGGAGTAAGAGTTCCTTTGATAAATCCATGGCAAAGTGCCGGTAAATCCGGATTGTAAGCAAAACCGTGACGTTGTACCCACCAATTTCGTATCCCCACAGCAATGAGAGGTGCAAAAAGAGCTCCGACATTAATAAACATATAAAATATTTGAAATCCGGTATCTCTTTTATCAGAGTATTTTGGATTGTCGTACATTTGACCAACGACAGCTTGCAAGTTCCCTTTGAACAAACCATTGCCAAATGCTATAACAAAAAGTCCAACAAGAGTGAGTGTGAGATAAAGACCAAAATGAGGAACAGGTGTTGGCGTGGGGATAGCAATTAAGACATATCCAACAGTCATAAAAATGAGACCTGTTAAAATAGTTTCTTTATACTTCTTCGTTTTGTCAGCTATAAGTCCTCCGACCAATGCAAGAATATAAATTAAAGCGTAAAAAACAGAATATATATAGCTTGCACTTCTGGTGTCCAAGCCAAATTTTGACATAAGGAAGAGCGTTAATATCGCCATCATTATGTAGAAACCGAAGCGCTCACCCATGTTTGAGAGAGCCGCTCCAATAAGTCCTTTAGGATGATTTTTAAACATAGATTCTAACTTAAAGGGTTAATAATTTTGTTAACATGAAGGAATTGGATGCAAATATAAAAATAATTTAATGATTTTCGCGGAAAATTAGTGATTCTATTTATTTCGCATTCAAAAAACCCTTGTTTGGATTTGTATTTAGAGCTTAGTAGCCGTTGGGTCTGTTATTGCTCAGCACATTGCGGCTCCTGCCAGCATTGTGCATAAATAAGACAAAACTACCGATATGGACAGTGCAGTTTGGAACTGCAATGTCCGATTTTGATAGCACGTTTTGCAGTATTTCGATTCCGCTCAATACGGCTCAATAAGCCAATAAGGTTGGATTAGTGCGATTATCCGTCGGTTACTAACATTATTGGGAAATAAAATAAGTTTTTTTTTAATTCCTCAAAAATAAAAACGACTCATAAATAACTAAATTGCAAATTTAAGACTCTTTTTTTTCCATTTTGTTGTTACAGATAAAAAAAAATAGTACATTTGTGGTTATTATTTCAAAAAACAATTGAAATGAAACCTCTGTTTTCTGCATACTCATTCTATTTTTACTTTTACTTTACCAAGTAAGACAGGATAGAATATGCATAAATGAAAATAGATTCATACAACATACTTTAAAATCCTGTCGAACATATACGACAGGATTTTTTAATTATAGGATTTTCCAAAAGCAATAATTTTTTTGGTATATATTATAACATGTCGGTATACACATATAGATACATTAAATGAAAAAAGTAGCCATTCAAGGAGGTTTAGGAGCTTATCACGATATTGCAGCACGAAATTATTTTTCCAATGAGGAGATAATCATTTTACCTTGCATCACGTTTCGTGATATTTTTGCTGAAGCAAAAAAGGATCCTTCGCTAATAGGTATTATGGCCATTGAGAACACCATTGCGGGTGGACTTCTTCAAAATCATGATCTTCTCAAATTGAGTGATTTATGGATTGCCGGCGAATATAAATTGCGGATTTCTCATTGTTTGGCAGCTCTTGAGGGGGATAGTATTACCGATATTAAAGAGATAATATCGCATCCAATGGCATTGATGCAATGCGATGATTTTTTGGATACTATGCCCGATACAAAAATTGTTGAGCACGAAGATACAGCATTGGCAGCAAAAGAAATCTCCGAGAAAAAGCTCCACGGAGTTGCTGCAATTTGCAGCAGTTATGCAGCAGAGCTTTACAACCTCAATGTATTAGCTTCGGGCATTGAAACAAATAAACGCAATTTTACACGATTCCTGATTTTGGCACAAGAGCACATGCTTGCTGACTTGCAGAAGAATAACAACATCAATAAATCGTCTTTGGTTTTTGTTCTTCCTCACAGTGAGGGGAGTTTGTCGCGCGTTTTGTCTGTTTTGTCGTTTTACGGAATTAATTTAACACGTATTCAGTCGCTCCCCATAATCGGTAGGGAATGGGAGTATCAATTCTACATAGACCTTACATTTACCGATTACGATAGATACAAACAATCCATTGAGGCAATTATGCCGTTGGTTGCCAATCTTAAAATATTGGGCGAATACAGTAAAGGTAAAAATATCGATATAGAAGATATAGAAAATAACAACAAATGAAACAAACAGATTTTATAGAACCAGCAAAACGGATAAGTAATATTTCCGAATATTACTTTTCTGTGAAACTACAGGAAGTTGCGAAAATGAATGCTGAAGGCAAAAATGTAATTGGCTTAGGTGTGGGAAGTCCGGATTTGCCGCCATCGAGATATGTGGTGAACGAATTGTGTAAAGTTGCATCCTGTCACGATGTACACGGATATCAGCCTTATTCCGGAATACCGGAATTGAAACAAGCTTATGCGGATTGGTATAAAAAATCGTACGATGTAGAACTCGCTCCTTCGGAAGTTCTTCCGCTTATTGGTTCCAAAGAGGGAATTATGCACATAACGCTCGCTTTTTTAAACGAAGGTGATGGTGTTCTTGTTCCCAATCCAGGATATCCCACTTACAGATCAGTATCTCAATTGATGGGTGCCGAGGTTGTTCCTTACAACTTGCTTGAGTCGGATGGCTGGATGCCCGATTTCGAAACTTTGGAGCAAATGGATTTAGCGAACGTGAAACTGATGTGGGTAAATTATCCGAACATGCCTACCGGAGCAAATGCAACAAAAGAACTTTTTGAGAAATTGGTGTCGTTTGGTAAGAAACACTCCATTGTTATTTGTCACGATAATCCATATAGTTTTATTTTGAACGATAAACCAATGAGTATCTTACAAATTGAGGGTGCAAAAGAGAGTTGTATAGAACTAAACTCCATGAGCAAATCGCACAACATGGCGGGTTGGCGCATGGGAATGCTTGCAAGTAACGAGCAATTTGTACAATGGGTATTAAAGGTCAAAAGCAATATCGATAGCGGACAGTTCAGACCCATGCAAATGGCAGCCATTAAGGCGCTTGCAGCGCCTAAACAGTGGTACGACAACATGAACTTGTTGTATGAACAACGTCGGATTTGGGCGGAAAAAATAATGACAATTTTGAGATGTAAATTTGATGAAACGCAGGTTGGTCTTTTCGTTTGGGCTAAAATTCCTGATTATGAAAAGGGCAGCGAGGAGTTGACAAACGACATATTGTACAATGCACATGTTTTTATTACACCGGGATTTATTTTTGGCAGCAACGGAGATAGATACATAAGGATATCTCTGGGCAGTTCTGCAACCAAAATAAAAGAAGCATATGAACGAATTGCTGATTATTTAGTAAATAGAAACACAAAACAATTGAAATAAAGATGGATATTAAATCAATTTTATTACCGGGTGTGGACGAAAAGCGCCCATTGATTATTTCGGGCCCATGTAGCGCCGAAACAGAGGATCAAGTAATGAAAGTTGCTCATGAGTTGGCAGCTAATGGGGTTAAGATTTTTAGAGCCGGAATCTGGAAGCCTCGTACTAAGCCGGGAGGTTTCGAAGGAATTGGTATTCCCGGACTGAAGTGGTTACAGCGCGTAAAAAGGGAAACCGGAATGTATGTTGCAACAGAAGTGGCTACTGAAAAACATGTATACGAAGCATTGAAGCATGGAATTGATATACTTTGGATTGGTGCACGCACAACAGCCAACCCTTTTGCCGTGCAAGAAATAGCAAATACATTGCAGGGAGTAGATATGCCCATATTGATTAAGAATCCGGTTAATGCCGATTTGGAGCTTTGGGTGGGCGCATTTGAACGTTTACACAATGCTGGAATTACCCGATTGGGTGCTATTCATCGTGGGTTTAGTACAGCCGATAAAAATATTTATCGCAACTTGCCCCAATGGCACATTCCCATCGAATTGAAACGGCGCTATCCTGATTTACCCATACTTTGCGATCCAAGTCACATTGGCGGTAGCAGAAAACTGATTAAAACTATTTCGCAACAAGCGATGGATTTGAACTTTAAAGGACTGATTATTGAATCACATTGTGATCCCGATGATGCCTGGAGTGACAAAGACCAACAAGTTACTCCTTCGGATTTAAAGAGGATACTTCAATCGTTAATTATCCGTGAAACGGTTCAGTCAACCGAAGATCTTTCCGATTTGCGTAAACAAATTGATGAAATAGACAATAGTTTATTGGAGCTGTTGAGCAAACGCATGCGCATTTCGCGCGAAATTGGCACCTACAAAATTGAGCACAAAATGCCCATCTTGCAAACCGTACGTTACGACGAAATTCTTACCGACAGAATGCAACAAGCAGAGAAAATGGATATGTCGGGCGAATTTGCAAAAAAGTTTTTAGAGGCAGTTCACGAAGAGTCTATTCGTCAGCAAATGGTTATTATGCAGGCTGAGAATCAAAATGGCAATGATGAGGAGTGAACTAAAAGATCATTTATCAAGAAACCAATATCAAATAACGATAAAATAATGAGATTACTAATTGTGGGAGCCGGCAAAATGGGATCGTTTTTTGCCGATTTGCTGAGTTTCGATCACGAAGTGGCTTTATTGGACACGAATCCCAAACAATTGCGCTTTATATACAACGCGCAACGCATGACGAAACCGGAGGAGGTGCAAGAGTTCTCCCCTGAATTGGTGATTAATGCAGCCACACTTGCTTATACTATTGATGCATTCAACTCCATTTTGCCCTATATCTCTAAATCATGTATTCTTTCGGATGTTGCATCGGTAAAAACAGAATTACAACAATTTTATGCGAAAGCAAAGAGACCTTTTGTGTCAACTCATCCTATGTTTGGGCCAACCTTTGCCAGCTTAAACGATTTGAGTTCACAAAATGCGATTATCATTTCCGAGTCCGACCATATGGGGAAGGTTTTTTTTCGCGATCTTTACAATAGCATTAAGCTAAATGTGTTTGAATATTCCTTTCAGGAACATGACGAAACAATTGCTTATTCACTCTCAATCCCTTTTGCATCAACGTTAGTTTTTGCGGCTGTTATGAAACATCAGGATGCACCCGGAACAACATTTAAGCGACACATGAATATTGCGGAAGGATTATTATCGGAAGACGATTATTTACTATCCGAAATACTTTTTAATCCCTACACCTCGGGACAAGTGGAAAGAATTCGCGAAAAACTGAAAGATCTGCTTCAGATTATCAATGAAAAAGACAACGATGGGATGAAGCGCTTTTTGATAGAGGTTAGGAAGAATATTGAATGAGAGAGTTTTGGGGTCTGTGGTATGCGGTGTGGGGTCTGTGGTGTATGGTATGCGATCTGTGATATGGTAGTGCAATTTGTAAGTAATAAGAGGTTTGTGGTGTTAGTTTCAACTCTTTATATATCACATCACATAATTCTCACCTTTTAACTTTTAACTCTTAATTCTTAATTCTTAACTCTTAATTCCCAACATAAACCCTAATCATCTTCGCATCCTTCTTCGGTCTATCATTACCATCAGTCTCCAACGCAGCAATTTTATCGATTACTTCCAGTCCTTCAATTACTTCGCCATAGGCGGTATATTCCATATCTAAATGGCGGGCTCCGCCAAGCGTGCTATATGCTTCTTTTTGTTCCGGTTTAAAAAAGAATTTATCGGGCGAAGCATTAAAAGCGGAGTCAATTTGATGCATTATTTCATCCAATCGGTCGTTGAATGCATAGGGATCGTTTGCTTTTAATTCTGCAAGTTGTTCTTTGTAAGGCACGTAATATTTAAGTGTAGCTGCATTTCGGATAGGAATATTTACAGCCATTTCTAATGAATCTAATCTCCCTTCCGTTATAATTTTGCCATGAACAATGAAGATTTGAGACATATCCGATTTCTTCTGTGGATTTTCGTTGTCTCCCCTTCGTGGAGCAGAAAGTGTTCCTTTTTTATGAAAATATTTTTCATTAAATTCCGGCATTATCTCCATAGCTGTATTGCCACTTCCAACTCGTGCTCCTGCAGGAGCATTGCGGGTGTCTTGAGCGCCTCCTTGTATCATAAAGTTCTTGATAACTCTTTGGAAAAGAGTTCCATCAAAATATCCTTTTTTCACCAAATCAAGAAAGTATTCAGCATGTCGTGGTGTTTCGTCGTATAACATTACGGTCATATTACCGTAATTTGTTGAAATTACAACATTGGGATACTTTGTTTGTGCAGAAGCAAACGCACAACTCAACAAGAACAGGAATAATATGTTTGTTGCTTTCATTTTAGTTTTATTTTTTTATTGTCAATCTTTTTGGATGAGGTTGTTTTATTTTGAGCAAAAAGGTGTTGTAAGGTTTAAAATCAGCTGTTAGCTGTTAGCTGGTAATTAGCTTTTAAGTGACAACAAAGATTCACATACCACATCTAACTTCTATCTTCTATCTTCCAACTTCTAACATCTAACTTCTCATTCTCCATTTAATAAGGTTATAAGGTTGGAAGTAGGAGTAGTTTAGACGGTTACTAAGGTTTAAAAAAGAATATAAATAAGGTTTTTTGAGTGCAAAATGAAATCAGAAATTAGAAGTTGGAAATCGAGGTTAGGGAGCATTGGTCCAATGTTTAATTCTTGTAATGTGTATCGAGATCATTCATTCGTAATTCGTAATTAGTCATTTGTAATTCAGTAAGTAGTAAGTTCACTATCAATCTCTATATCAGCTACTCCTTACCCCATAACTCACATTACCACACACCCTCTAATCTCGATTTCCGATTTCTGATTTAATTTGGTGCTTTAGTATAAAGAAACATTGCAATTATTGAAAAAAGCAAATTCGGAATCCATGCAGCAATCATGGGGCTAACCAGACCGGAGACAGCAAACGAGGAACTAATGGTCATAAACAATATATATCCCATGCTAAGTGCAAGTCCGATGCCAATATTCAAACCCGTTCCACCTTTCACTTTTCGGGCAGAAAGAGATGCACCTATAAGCGTAAGAATAAACGCAGACATAATAGAGGCAAACCTTCTGTGATACTCAATTTCAAATGATTGAATGTTACCGACTCCCCGTTGTTTTTGACTTTTGACATAGCTCAACAATTCGGGAGTCGTTAATAGTTGATAATCAGACGTGGAAATTAAAAAATCACGCGGAGTTATATGAAGAATTGTATCTATATTATCTCCCGAAGTTATTTTTTCTTCCAATCCTTCAAAATTCCTAATCTGATAATCCTTTATTGTCCAATGGAAAGCCGAATCATACAAAATTTTATTGGCCGTAAGGCGAGAAACAAGCTGGTTATTATCAAATTCGTCTAACGAAAAACTATATCCCGTTTTAGTTGCGTTGTCGTAACTACCAAAGTAGGCAATTACTCCCGGTGCAGCTTGCATTTGAATTTTTGAAGCGTAGTCCACAATTTTTTTCTTTACATATTTGTTCTCGAAATTGATTCGCTTCACATTGGAAGGAGGAATAATAAAGCTGCCAAATATAAAGGAGGCAATGGCAATAACTGCTGCTGCAATCATATAGGGTTTCAATAATCGCTTAAAGCTGACTCCGTTGGAGAGAATGGCTATGATTTCTGAATTGGATGCTAACTTAGAAGTGAAGAAGATAACAGCAATGAAAACAAACAACGGACTAAACAGATTGGCATAATAAGGGATGAAATTGAGATAGTAATCAAAAACAATTTCTTGTAGCGATGCATTGTTTGTGATGAATTTGTCAATCTTTTCGTTTATATCAAAAACTACCGATATCGATATAATAAGAGCGATTGAGAAGACAAATGTCCCCAAAAACTTCTTTATGATATAGCGATCCAATATCGTTAGTCTAAATATTTTCATGGTGTAATTGTTTATAATTTCTATCCAATACCAGTATTTATCTTTTTCTAATTTTTGTTATTCTTAAACAAGCACAAATTCATGTATCTCTATCGCTGCAGTTATGCATCCTGTAGTGTCATATTGAACGAAGTGAAATATCCTTTTGTCCTTTGAACGAACAGATTCTTCACATGCGTTACCAATGACAGATAAAATCACACCCCACACCCCATAACTCATACCCCACACCCACACCCCATAACTCACAACTCATAACTCTCTATTACAATCTCCTCGTTACACTTTCTACCATTCCCGGTTTCCAAGTCGAGAAGGTTCCTGCAATAATTTGTTTGCGTGCTTCTGTCATCAACCACCTGTAAAAAGCCAGGTTATGAATTGATGCAATTTGCAATCCTAAAATCTCATTGACATTGATGAGGTGGCGCAAATATGCTTTGCTGTACAATGTATCCACAACCGATGCACCATCTTCTTCAATTGGCGAAAAATCGTCTTTCCATCGGCTATTTCTCATATTTATAATTCCATTCTTCGTGAAAATCTGACCATTTCGTCCATTTCGTGTAGGCATAATGCAATCAAACATATCCACGCCTCGTTCAATAGAGTTTAATAAATCAGCCGGTGTACCTACACCCATCAAGTAACGAGGTTTCTCTTTTGGCAAAATTTCGTTAACCAACTCAATCATTTCAAACATCTGTTCTTTTGGCTCACCCACTGCCAGCCCGCCAATGGCGTTGCCATCCGCTTCTTTTGCCGCAACATTTTCTGCAGCCTGTTTTCTCAATTCAGGATAAACACATCCCTGCACTATAGGGAAAAGAGATTGGTTGAATCCATAAGGACTCTCCGTCTCGCTAAAGCGATTGATGCAACGGTCGAGCCAACGCTCCGTTAATTCCAATGATTTTTTTGCATAAGCAAAATCGGCATCTCCGGGTGTGCATTCATCAAAAGCCATGATAATATCAGCACCAATGATACGCTGTATGTCTATCACCTTTTCGGGAGTAAAAAAATGTTTCGAACCATCAATATGAGATCGAAATTCGGCACCTTGTTCAGTCAGTTTCCTAATGTCTGCGAGGGAGAAGACCTGAAAACCACCGCTATCAGTCAACATTGGCTTGTTCCAACTGATGAATTTATGCAACCCACCTGCCTGTTTCAAAATATCCAATCCTGGACGTAAATAGAGATGATAGGTGTTTCCCAATATTATTTGAGCCTTAATATCCTCTTTCAATTCATACATCTGCACAGCCTTCACACTGCCAACTGTGCCTACCGGCATAAATATCGGAGTTTCAACTTCTCCGTGGTCAGTGGTAATAAGACCCGCACGTGCATTGGATGAATTATCGGTCTGTTGTAGTTCGAATTTCAAAATATATCACATTCATTTATAAATCAGCGCAAAGTTAACAAAGTAATTTCTAATGGATAGGACAATATTCATAAATTGTTATAATGGGATGCGAGTTACGAAGTGTGTGGTAAGTTTTTAAAATTCGATATTCGGGGTTTGTGGTATGTGGTATGGGGTCTGTGGTATGGGGTTTCAAGTTCTAACTTTCCATTTTTAATTCTTCATTCTTCATTCTTCATTCTTCATTATTAATTCCTCCTTTAATAAGATAATAAGGTTGGATTATGTGCTGATTCAGCGGTTACTAAGCTCTAAATACAAATCCAAATAAGGTTTTTTTGAATGCAGAAGAAATCGAAACTTGAAAATCAGAACTTGAAAATCGAGATTCGAAACATGGGAATAAGGGTATTGTCAACTTTTAACTTTTAACTTTTAATTCTTCATTCTTCATTCTTAGTTCTTCATTCTTAGTTCTTAGTTCTTAGTTCTTCATTCTTCATTATTAATTCCTCCTTTAATAAGATAATAAGGTTGAGATAGAAGCAGATACGATGATTACTAAGCTCTAAATACAAATCCAAATAGGGTCTTTTGAATGCATAAGAAATCGAAACTCGGTAATCGGTAATCGAAAATCGGAATTAGGATAAAATAGTATGCGGTATGGGTTGTGTAGTGTATGATCTTGGAGTGCGAGAAATTGGGGTAGTTTATGATTGCAATGCAATTCCTCATAATATATATTGCTCCGCTCATGTCCTTCAGTGAAAGGTGCGTTGTGAAGCAAAATGCATTAAATAAATTAAGCATTTTTCTCGCTTACGCGACACACGCTTTGCAAAAGCGCGCGAGCGAGATTCGAAACATGGGAATATAAGGGTATTGTCAACTCATTAATTCTTCATTCTTCATTCTTCATTCTTAGTTCTTCATTCTTAGTTCTTAGTTCTTCATTCTTCATTCTTAGTTCTTAGTTCTTAGTTCTTCATTCTTCATTCTTCATTCTTAGTTCTTCATTCTTCACCTCCCACACATCTCCCTAAACGGACAATACTGGCAATTCTTCACATTCTCAGTCTGCATGAACGGAATCTCTTTATTGAATAGCTCCGTAATTTTTTCGTTGAAAAGGGATTCAAATTCCTCAAAATAAACTGATATATCAGTTATCTCCTGTTTGTTGCAAGTAACGGTTGAAGAGAAATCTTGAAAAGATTTTCGCATGAAATATATCCCGGGTGACAATACTTTGTCCGGCTGCATCATGTGATAGAAGAATGCATAGATAAATACCTGAAGAATAGGTTTGGGACGTTTATCTTTTGAAGAATCAAAGAGATCTTCAAGCTGATTAAAGTTTAAATCGCCTGTCCCCGATTTATAATCGATAATGCGTGTGGTGCCATTTATCGCATCAATGCGATCGATGCTACCTTTAAAGTTTACAGCTAAGCCTTCGTTCACTTTATGCGGTTTTTTAAATCGAAACTCTGAGTCAATGTAATTGAAAGGAGCCAGACGTGCATCAATTGCCAACACTTGTTTGATATAGTTGCGCAATGTTTCGCCCACCAAATAGTTATTGCCCTTCAGCGGCTTTGGCTTATCGGGCTGTTTGGTATATAGTTTCGCAAAAGCTTGCTCCAGCTTTTCTGTTAGAAAAGCATCATTCTTACGAATTTCGTTCAGTGTGGAAGCAGTTACGGTGGAGCCTTTGTATCGGTCATAAATAATTTGCATTATTTCATGTAAAATGGAGCCAAAAATGGCATATTCCACGGATTCTTCCACCTCTTCCTCTTCCGAAAGTTCCTCCACGTGCATCAGGTAAAAACGCAACGGACAATCGATATAATTATTGAATGCCGAAGCCGATAAAGCACGCTCACCTCCCTCTAAAAAATCACTCAGTTTTTTCCAAACCGCATCTGTTTTCTCCACTACAATCGCTTCCGTTTGTGGAGCTTTCACTTGAGAGGTGAAAAGTCGTTCGTTCAGATTAAACTGATCGGGGTAGAGATATTTTATTTGATAGAAATATCTGCTCACTTCGCCCGATTGCGATCCTTCCGAACGAGTATCGTATAATAAATAGACGTTTTTTGCCCTCGATATCATGCGATAGAAGTGATAAGCAAAAATACTATCCTGATATTCAAATGTGGGCATATCAAAACCTTTACGCAATGTATAAGGGATAAAAGAGTTGGTAGGCTTTTTGAGCGGGAACACTCCCTCGTTCATCGATAGAATGATGATGTTCTCAAAATCTAACACGCGTGTTTCCAATACGCCCATAATTTGCAATCCCGCTAACGGCTCGCCGCTAAACGAAACGCTAAGCGATTGTGCCAAACGATCTAACAACTTAAAGTAGGTGTCGAAACTCATCGTAACGGTTGCATCTTTCAGTGTTTCCTCCAATCGCGTGATGGTTTTAAAGTATTGCACCACAAACTCACGCTCCAAATCCATCGGTTCCACATCGTAGGTTTGTTCTTCTGCCTCTGTTTCTTCTTCTTCCTGCTTTTCTTTGGTTAGGTAACCATATAGCGAAGTCAGAATCAGCTTCAAATACTCCGATATATCCTGCCAACTGTCAATTGGTCGGAAAATAAATTGCAACAGTGGATGTGCCTGCAATTCATCCTCGGGAACCATTACCTGATTATTGGCAAGTATGTTTGCCTTCAACTTTTCTCCTTCTTCCTTTGCAGCAATCTTCACCAACGAATTATTCAATATCGATATCACATACCGAAAATAGTAGTGCCGCTTGTCATCACTCATACGCACTTTCCGTTGTGCATCAGATAATTGTTTTATCAATCCCGATATGGCAGAGTGCGTCAAGCTATACCCCATCGTCACATTAATTTTACCAATGGATTCGGGAACCGAATAGAGAACGGGCAACAGCAAACTCTCGTCGGGTAGAATCACAGCGGTATTAATTGCTTGCGATGGATTAGGGATTTTTTTATCGTCAATCAGTCGATTCAAAATAGAAGTAGCATGTTTGGCTTGACCCACACCCGAGGGGATTCCCATGATTTCGAGATTAATTTTGTGATCAAAATTGGGCGACTCTATCGTCTGTTTAGACGGAAACAACGTTCTGTTGCGTTCTACCCAAACCGATGCTTTATTGGACGGATCATCCACAAAAGGCGATTCGTAATCCCAGTAGAAATCGGCATTACCATTCGTTTTTAAATACTGGAGCAGTTTTATTTCTGATGTTGAAAGCGCATGCAGCCCAACAAATACTATTTCCCCATCGGGAAGATTGAGAGTCTCTTTATTTTTAGCCCGTTCAGCCACATCGCGGTAGATCATGCCCTGGTATGCCAGATCTTTATTTTGCAGTTCTTCGCGAAACTGAGTATAGAGCGGAAACAATACTTGCCACGTCTCCATAAACTTCTTTTTGCTGTCGCTGGAGTCATAAGGCATAAAGTTGGTCCAAAATTGCCGAATGGCGGCAATTTGAGTGGCGGTGAGATAAGTTGCGTGGTCATCAATTGATTTCAGGTCGGTCACATTGGTGAAAAGCTGCTTGGCATCTACCATGTATTTGTCCACATCGTCAAAATCGCTTAACAGCATTTCGCCCCAATAAACAAAGTCGTCGAACGACTCTTCCGATTTGCTTAGCGCAATAAAGTGATCGTAAAGCATCACCAGCAATTCTATCTTATCTGCCAATTGATAATCGGAGAGCTGCTCAATGAACTCATTAATAGTAATTACCTGCGGTGAAAAAAGCGGTTTGTCCGCTATTTCGGCTAAATACTTTTGAAAAAACAGTCCTGCTCGTCTGTTTGGGAAAACGAAAGTGTGCTTGTGTAAGCTATCACCATATAAGGTGTAGAATCTTTTCGCTACGCGATATAGAAATGGTGTCATTGCAATGTGATGAGTTTTTGCAAAATTAGTAAAATTAAATTAGAAAATAGGGGTTATGGGTTATGAGTTGTGGGTTATGAGTTTTGTGGTCTGTTGGTGTGTGGGCTGTATGTAATGTATGACGATACCTCCGTGTTCGCCCTTTGGTCAAGTTCTGAGGTGAAATGTAAGTGGCTATAAGTTTGGGTTGTGAGTTGCGAGATACGAGGTATACGAAAACGTGATGCGAAAACGTGATGCGAAATATGGACGAGCATTTGAAGTGGTGTAATGCTTTACGTCTTAAACACAGTATTTGTGTCTCTAAGATTCTGTTTATTGCTGATAATTATTTTTGTACAACCGTAATCCAGTTTCACTGCAACGTCTGAGAAATTAAACGCTTTAAAAGAGTTTAGCCTAAAGAATGAATTAGCTTTTGCGAAAAAACGGAAAATACTGATTACCCTTGCTTTTGAAACAATCGTTTTCTGGCAAATACAAATTAGAAACGGATATTATAACAACGATCTAATAGAACTTAGTCCAAAACAAAATCATCTGTTGGAGAAGAATTACTTCTCACTTCTCCCATTCCTTACACTGACAGACGATTTTTGTGGCCTATTCCACAAGACGATGTGATAAGAAACTCAACAGTTTCTGCACAGCAAAATGCAGGTTGGTAGTTTTCGTTTTTTTTCTAAAAAATTACTTTACTATTTTAAAAGGTTGCTCAGTTGAGAGCAGCCTTTTATTTGATTTATACTTTTTATTCAATTTTCTCACCTATATATAATAGGTGTAAAAACTCCGAAGGTATTACCAAATATAATACTCAAAACACAGCGCTGATAAAATAAACAAAAAATAAAAGTACTTTTTATCACTTCCCACTCAAATAATCTGTTTGAAGTCTTAGAGGGGCGTTTAGCATACTTTTTGACTATAAAAAACCTATTGAAATACCTAATAATATTAATTTTCGTCCGTTTTGTATCATTATGTTACAAAAAAACCATTACCTTTGCAGCTTAAAATTCGAATTTCGAAAGAAATGTTGAAAATTTATTGTTAAAAATGATGCTTGTGTCATAATTTAATTTATATTTGTGATGTCAGTTAATTTTTTAGTAACAGAAACTACAAAAAAACGGTTAGTAAATTAAAACTGAGTAGTTAACAACGAAAGATTTTAAAACCACAATTCTGGTCATCAGTCTTAATAACTTTATGACGAAAAATTTATGATAATACTATTGAAACTCTTTTCTGATTTATACAATCAAAAATAGAATATGTAGTAAGAAACGGATTAAATGTGGAGGATGTTTTAGCACGCAACCTTACATAAGCAAACATGTAACAAAAACAGAGTGAATATTAAAGTAAAAGTGAATATTAATAGTAAGTGTAATTTAAAAGTAGAATTTTTATGAAAAAAAAACTAATGCTATTTTTGTCCCTGCTTTTTATAAGTATCGGGATAGCAACTGCCCAGACTCAAGTGAGAGGGGTAGTAGTGGACGAAACCGGAGAACCGGTTGTTGGTGCAACTATACTGATTAAAGGAACTTCGCAAGGCACGGTTACCGATTTTGACGGTAATTTTGCGTTGACTGTTCCTGCAAATGCACGTTTAGTTGTATCGTATGTAGGTATGGTAACGCTAGAAGTTGCAGCCACACCAACTATGAGAATTGTGATGCAATTAGACTCAGAACTTTTAGAGGAGGTTATGGTTGTAGCGTTTGGTACAGCTAAAAAATCAGCCTTTACAGGCTCTGCAAAAGTTGTTGATGCAGAGCAGCTTTCCAAGTCACAGGTTACAAGTATTACAAATGCGTTAGCAGGTTCTGTGCCAGGCTTACAATTAACTTCAGATGATGGTGCTCCTGGTGCTACATCGAGTATTAAGATACGAGGTTTCAGCTCTTTAAATGCTGGTAATGATCCATTAATTATCTTAGATGGTGCACCTTATAGTGGCGACTTAAGCAATCTGAACCCAAATGATGTAGAGTCAATGACTGTTTTAAAAGATGCTGCTTCAAACGCACTGTATGGAGCAAGAGGCGCTAATGGAGTTATTATGATTACTACGAAAAAAGCAAAAAGAGGCGATGCAGTCATTGTTTTTGATGCAAAATACGGATCAAACACGAAAGCTTTGCAACGCTATAATGTTATTGAAAACCCGGCACAATATTATGAAACACATTATGGAGCTTTATCAAGCTATTATATGAATCAAGGATTTAATGCAATTGAAAGCTGGGAGAGGACAAACAATAATTTATTTGGTGATCAAAGTAATGGTGGTTTAGGATATAATGTTTACTCTTATCCAGAAGGTCAAATGCTAATTGGTCTAAATGGTAAGTTAAATCCAGAAGCTACTTTAGGTCGTGTTGAGAGCTATAAAGGAGAAGAGTATCTTTTAATTCCTGATGACTGGGAAAATATAGGAACTCGTACAGGTGCCCGTGAAGAATATAACTTATCAGTGAGTGGTAGTAGTGAAAAATCATCATTCTTTTTATCTTTAGGTTATTTAAACAATGAGGGTATTACAAAAGCTTCTGGCATGGATCGTTTAACTGCTCGCTTAAGAGGTGATTATCAGGCTAGGGAGTGGTTGAAAGTAGGTGGTAATATGTCTTATGCAAAATTTGAACATAATTCACTTGCCAACAATGGGTCTAGTACATCTTCCGGGAATATTTGGGCTTTTACATCTCAAATGGCTCCTATATATCCTGCTTATATAAGAAATGCTGATGGGAGCATAAAAGTGGATAGTGATGAGTTTGAAATTATGGATTACGGTGATGGTACGAATGCTGGTTATGCTCGCCCATTTATTTCAGATGCAAATCCTATTATGGATAGCAAATTGAATACAAATCATACTGAGGGTAATGCAACTTCAGGTAGTGGATTTATGGACTTCACTTTTATTCCAGAATTAAAACTTTCATTAAATGGTTCGTATAATCTTGATGAAACTAGAGGCACATATGTTTACAATCCCTATTACGGACAGTTTGACTCAACCGGAGGATTGGTTACTAAATGGCATGGGAGAACATATGATTATAATCTCCAACAATTACTAACTTATTCAACTACATTTAATTCTGTGAATAACTTTGATATTCTCTTAGGACATGAATATTATAACTATACATACTCTGAGTTAAGTGCTAGTAAATCAAAGATGTTCTCACAAGATAATAAGGAGCTTGGTGGTGCAATATTAGATGAAAAATCAGCAGACTCTTTTAAAAATCGCGACAATAATGAAGGTTATCTTACACGTTTACAATATAATTATGATACCAAATTTTTTGTTTCAGGATCATTCCGTAGAGATGCCTCATCGAAATTTCATCCAGATCATCGCTGGGGTAACTTTTGGTCATTAGGTGGTGCATGGCTTATCAATAGAGAAGATTGGTTTGATATCAATTGGGTAGATGAGTTGAAGCTAAAAGCTTCTTATGGTATGCAGGGTAACGATGCAATTGGACGCTACCGCTATACAGACACATTTAATATACAAAACTCAGATGGAGAGATAGGAGCATCGTTTGAAGCAAAAGGAACTAAAGATATTACGTGGGAAACAAACGCTAACTTTAATATTGGAACTGAGTTTTCATTATTTAAACGTATTACAGGTAGCTTAGAGTATTATAACCGTAAAACAACCGATATGCTATTCTCATTTTCAGTTGCACCATCTTTAGGGTATTCTAGCTATTTCGATAATATTGGGGATATGTATAATAGAGGCTTGGAGCTGGAACTCGCTGCAAATATTATAAAAATGAGAGACATGTCATGGGATGTAAACTTAAATGTTTCTACCCTGAAAAATCGTATAACAAAGTTGCATGAGGATAAGAAAACTGCATCTTTATATAGCTCGTCAGGAGATGAATATAAGGGATATGCAAGTGGTAATTTCTTTATAAGTGAAGATGTGTCCATTTATACTTGGAGATTAAAAGAGTTTGCCGGAGTTAATGAAGAGGGTGAATCAATGTGGTACAAAAACATATTAGATGATGATGGTAATTTTGAAGGACGTGAAGAGACCTCTAAATATGCTGATGCCGATTATTATGTTACTAACGAAACTTCTGTTCCTAAGGTCTTTGGGGGATTTGGCACTACCCTACGGGCTTATGGTGTAGATTTCAATATCAATTTGTCTTATCAAATTGGTGGGAAACAATATGATGGAACATATGCAAGGTTTATGTCCTCCCCTACAGGGTCTAGTACAGGATACAACTTTCATGCTGATGTTTTAGACTCCTGGACACCTGAAAATAAATCAAATGAAATACCTCGATTTATGTTTGGTGATACCTATAGCGCAGGAGCGTCAACTAGATTTTTAACAAATGCTAGCTACCTTAATATAGAGAATATAAATCTTGGCTATACTCTTCCGGTGCAATTGACTAAAGAAGCACATGTAAACTCTATACGTATATATGTGTCGGCAGAAAATGTGTATTATTGGTCCAAACGCAAAGGATTTGACCCCCGTCAATCATATAGTACTACAACCAATGCCACTTATTATTCACCAATGAGAACTATTTCTGGTGGAATAACGCTAAACTTTTAAACTTTAACAGGAATGAAAAAAATTAATATATTATTTTTAATAGCTGCATCTTTATTGATGTTTAACAGCTGTATTGATGAGACATTTCCCGAAGGCTCATTAGCAACCTCAGAGCAAATTGGTGCATCTGCTTCAGCTTTAGAGGCTTCGTTAAATGGTATCCCATCTCAAATGACTCAAGGTTATTATGTGTATGATGATCAGGTTCACGAGACTGATATGTCTTATCCACAATTTATGATTGCCCAAACAGAGATGTTGGGTGATATGTATCCACTTGGTAGTAATACTGGTTATGACTGGTATAGAAACTACAACACTTTTAATGGAGCTTTTGGTGAGAATAGCTATTTCTCTTATCTCCCATTTTTTACTCTTTATAAACTCATAAAATCAGCAAACGATGTGATAGCTGCTGTTGATATTGAGGATGAAAGTTTGCCAACATCTATAAGGGGTGCAGCAGGTATAGCTTATGCAAACCGTGCGTTCAACTATTATATGGCAACAGTCTTTTTTGAACCTGTAGAAAATATTTATACAGATGTTTCAAAAGTTAAAGGACTGACTGTACCTATTGTTACAGAGGCTACTACAGGAGATGATGCAAAAAACAATCCTCGAGCTTCTCGCCAGGAAATGATTGAATTCATATTGTCAGATTTGGATAAGGCAGAGGAATTGATGGAAGATTATACTCCTAAATCTAAATTATTCCCTGGCTTGCCCGTAGTTTATGGCATTAAAGCAAAGGTTTATTTATGGGATGAGCAATATGATAAAGCAGCTGAGTTTGCTCGTAAGGCAATTGATACATTTAATGGTTCACCTATAACCGAAGAACAATGGGATAATGAGCTAACCGGTTTTAATACCGTAAATCAAGCATGGATGTGGTATGCAACCTACTCAGCAGAAAATATGCGTAACTTAGCTAACTTTACAGGTTGGATGTCATCAGAGGCTGATTGGTCATATTCACCTTTATCTAAACCTGGTATTGATCGCTCTTTGTATGATAAAATTGCAGAGACAGATTTCCGTAAACGTACTTTTTTACATCCTGACAAACTTGATTATTATAATTATAAAACAGTACGTGATGAAGACTTCATTATTGATGCACCTGCTTATTTATCAATAAAGTTTCGATGCAGAGAGGGTAATTGGGAAACTTACAGTATAGGTGGAGTATCTGATATTCCTATAATGCGAATTGAAGAAATGTATTTTATAGAAGCTGAGGCTGCCGGAGTGGCTAATGGAGTGGGTGCTGGTGTAGATAAATTGAACTCTTTTATGAAGTCATATCGTCAACCAGATTATAACTATTCAACTGGCGATTTACGTAGCTTCCAGATAGAAGTTCTCACACAAATGCGAATAGAGTTTTGGGGTGAAGGAAATGCATTTCCTTCTGCTAAACGTATCAAACCCGATATTATCCAAAACTATGAAGGAACAAATGCACCTGGCGATATCTTTAAGATAAATATGAAAGGAATCAAGCCGAATTGGAATTTAGTAATACCAATCGATGAAATGGAGGCTAACTCTGCACTAACCGGATTAAATAATCCTGATCCAACTGGTACAGTAACAGGTCCAACACCAATAGGTACTTTTGCTAATTAATAAAAGATTATAGATATGAAAAAAATAAAAAATATAGTAGGTGTAATTTTAGTGTTGATTGGCATGACAACAGTATACTCATGTCAAGATGATGCACCAGATTATACTCCTTCGGAAAAAGTTGACTCAGAACAAGTTTATTTTCCTAGCACTAATTCCTCGAAAGTTGAGTTGTCAAGTGTGGAAAGTTCTTATGATATTGTTGTTTCAAGAGTCAAAACAGATAATGCAATAACAGTTCCGTTGATTACAACAGGAGATACTGATCTTTATAATGTTCCTTCATCTGTAAATTTTGCACAAGGTGAATCAACTGCTTCTATTAAGGTAACTTACGATGCAGATGAAGTTGGATTTGATACTTTTAGTGATTTGTCCATAAGTATTAATGAACAGTATGCAAGTGTTTATGGGAAATCAGAATATTCATTTAAAATTGGAATTCCTGCTCCTTGGAAATCATTAGGTGATGCAACATATGCCGATGACTTTGTAACCACATGGTTTGGTGTTGACAATGACGAATATAAAGTTGAAATACAAGAACATCTATTGCGCCCTGGATTATTCAGACTTGTTAATCCATATGGAGCAGCTTACCCATACAATGATCCAGGAGATTGGGATGACTCACAAGATTGGTTTTTAGAAATAAATGCTGAAGATCCAACTGCTGTTTATATCAATCTTCAAGAAGTTGGAATGGACTGGGGATATGGAATGTTTTCATTTGGTAGTATAGCTTGGCTTCGTATGTCTCAAGGTAAAACACTTGCGGAGGTAAAAGAAGATGGTCTTACTGGAACATTCGAAGATGGTGTAATTACATTTCCAGCAGGATCTTTGCTAGCAAGTATGGCAGATTATAATGATGGAGCTTTGTATGGTGCTAATGGGGCAGGAGCATTCATAGTAGTTATGCCAGGTGTTGTTAGAGCTGATTATTCTATTGAGGTTGAATATCTTGGACGTTTTATTGATACGAGTGAATCTAATTATGTTGTAGCCGGTGTAACATTAGGCGAAGATGTAGGAAGTGCAAAAGTTGCACTAGTGGAAAACGATCCTGAAAATCCAATTTTATTAGATGATATAGTTGAAGGTATGGATGATGGTAGCATTGAAGCTATCGTTATTGAAAAAACTGGAAGCTATAATATCTCTTGTGAAGTGGATGGTGACTATTTGCTTGTAGCAGTGTCATATGATGAAGATGGTGATATTCAAGAAGTAGATTATGATTCTTTTGAATATGCTGTTGATAGTGTTGATGATGAAATAACAGACCTAAGTACAATATCACTTAGAAAAGCTAAAATTGATTCAAGTAAAATTGTAAAACAGTTGAGAAGGAACGTAAAAGGAGCAACAATACGATAAGTAGCTTTTAGAAAACGTTCTATTATAAAACTAAGGGAGTGTCTTAACGGACATTCCCTTTTTTAGTGTGCCTGATACTTAGCTTTGTGGTGAAAGTTCATTATGGGGTATGTAATCCCTTGCTGGCGCGGATATCTATCCGTGCCATTGAACGTATCGGAAATATAAAAAAGAGAAACATCTTATTAATCAATAAGATGTTTCTCTTTTTTATGTTCTATGCAATTGGTTTATAAGCCAAATGGATACCTTTTTTTATGTGTAATTACAGTTTCAGAAACCTGTAACTATCGCTTTGCAATCCTATAGCTATCGCTTTAATTCCTATAAGCATCGCTTTAATTCCTATAGGCATCGCTTTAAAACCTGTAACTACATTTTCTCGTACTTCACATTATTCAGCATCTCTTTAATCTTTTTGCCGGGAGTAAATATTACCTTCGATTTTGTAATAATAGCAGGTGTTACATCCGATTCTTTTTCCACCCCCGAGCTTGATAGGCTAACCCGTAAGCTGCCCAGATCATCAAATCTCACTGCTTTCCCGTCAGCCAACTCCTCAACGGCCACATCCACCAAAGCATACAATACCGCCCGTATGTCGGCTCCGCTCACGGTACTGATTTTTTCAATCCGCCGGGTTAACTTTTCAATTGTTGCTTCACCGGTTATGTTTGCCGATGCATAATACTTTTTAGTTCCGCCACCCACCACGCCGGGTTCTCCTCGCTCAATAACTTTAAATTTGATTGACATGATATTATTTGTTTTAAATTAATAAAGAAAGCCTAAGATAGCCATTTAAAAGAACTTTGGGAAAGGTATAATGTTAAGAAGTCGTAATAATCATAATTTATCTCACTCTAACCGTTTTACTCGGGGCGCGACTCCAAGTAGCACTCCCCGCTCGCGCCGATTTCCGAATCGGTGTGCTGCGAAGCAGAGAATATAAAGAAAAGGATTTAAAGATACATCATTCGCTAACGCGACACACCAATTACAAATTGGCGCGAGCGGCAGAGCAAAAAACTTGCTACGCGACACAGGCGTTGCAAATGTGAGCGAGCGATTTTTATCCACTCCCCCTTGTTTGTACCCTTCATATAACGGGAAGGGGCTGATGGTTTTGCGTTTGTAACGCAATATAAACATGATAAGTAAACACTTACAACAAAACCGAAACAGCAGTTCAACAACGAAAAGTAGTGCGCATGCCCTTTCTAACGCATGTGAGGAACCTGTGTGTACAAATAACTCAGGGATGTTTCACTTCGTTCAACATGACATCGGACAAATAAAACTTTCGTTAACTCGTGCACTTTTGTTCCTCGTTGTCAACTGTCAACTGTCAATTGTTGCCAATCCTCACATTCTCTCATGCACTTTCAATAAAGAAATAAGATTTTATCGCTTAAGGAAGTTTTATTTTGTATTTTTGTCATTTATAAATAATATCCGCAACTTTTGGTTTAATTGGTTGTTTTAAAAGTTAATACACAACACATTATAAGATTTAGTTATCATGACCCAACAATTAGTTATATATAACACACTTAGCCGCGAAAAAGAAATTTTCAAACCTTTGCATGCTCCGCATGTGGGGATGTATGTTTGTGGTCCTACGGTATATGGAGATCCGCACTTGGGACACGCTCGTCCGGCCATTACGTTCGATTTGCTGTTTCGTTACCTGCAGCACATTGGTTACAAAGTGCGCTATGTGCGCAACATTACCGATGTGGGGCATTTGGAAAATGATGCTGACGATGGTGAAGATAAAATAGCTAAAAAAGCGCGTATAGAAGAGTTAGAGCCAATGGAAGTGGTGCAATTCTATACAAATAGCTACCATTCGGCTATGGACAAACTGAATGTGCTGCGTCCTTCCATAGAACCAAGTGCTTCGGCACACGTGATGGAACAAATAGAGATGACGCAAGATATATTGGACAAAGGTTTTGCATACGAAAGCAATGGATCGATCTATTTTGACGTAGAAAAATATAACCAATCGCACGATTACGGCATTTTATCGCGACGCGATATTGAAGAGATACTTGAAAATACCCGTCAATTGGATGGTCAGGACGAAAAACGTAAGAGTATTGACTTTGCTCTTTGGAAAAAGGCATCTCCCGAACATATTATGCGTTGGAAATCTCCGTGGAGCGAAGGTTTTCCCGGGTGGCATATAGAATGTTCGGTGATGAGTACACGCTACTTGGGAGATGAATTTGATATCCACGGCGGTGGATTAGACTTGTTGTTTCCACATCACGAGTGTGAAATAGCTCAAAATACGGTTGCTTATGGCAAAAAATCTGTTCACTACTGGATGCACAACAACATGATTACGGTGAATGGCACCAAAATGGGTAAATCGATGGGGAACTTTATCAATCTGGATGAGTTTTTTGATGGAAGCCATCCACTGCTGGATAAAGCATATGATCCGATGACGATTCGCTTTTTTATTTTGCAATCACACTATCGCAGTATTGTTGATTTTAGTACCGATGCTTTGCATTCTGCAGAAATTGCAATGAAAAGATTGATGGATGCATCGCGCAACACCTCAAAAATACCGATGAGCGAAAGTTCAACTGTGGAAGTGAAGTCACTAAATAAGAAATGTCACGATGCGCTCAATGATGATTTGAACACACCCATACTTATAGCACATCTTTTTGAAGCAGCGCGTATTGTAAACTCTGCCATTGCAGGAGTTGAGAAATTAACGCAGGAAGATATAACTGCTTTGGCAGATTTGTTCCAGACATTTCTGCACGATTTGATGGGAATTAAAGACGAATCGGATTTAAAAGACACCAACTACGAAGCTTTTGAAAAAGCTGTGAATATGCTTTTGGAAATGAGACAAGAGGCGAAACAGCGCAAAGATTGGGCAACGTCGGATAAAATCCGAGACGATCTTACCAAGATTGGGTTTACGATTAAGGATACGGCGGAGGGGTTTGAATGGAGCTTAAGTTAAGAATTCGAGTTTGAGTGTTGCTACCAAAACTTCTTCATCTCCTCATCCCCCAACTTTTTTGCTTTGGCAACATCCTCGGGATTTTTGGCATCCATCGCATATTCGGTTTTACGAGGTAAAACCAATTCTAATCCTACAGGAACAACGTCGGGGTTTTTAATTTTGTCTTTGTTTTTTAAATAGATGTACACCCAAAATTCGCGACTGCCAAACTCGTCTAAAGCGATGAGACGGAGTGTTTTACCCCTAATCATCTTAACTGTTTTGACAGAATAGACAGAATCGACGGGTGGTGTAGGTTCATGCGATAGCGTGTCTAAGATGGCGGGAGAAGGTTTTTGAATCGGCTTTGGAATAGCGCTCTCTTCGATATCCTCTTTTGCAGGATGATCTTTTGCTTTGTAGAAATTGTATGCAAAAATAACTACAAGAATCATAAACGGCGCCATTGTTATGTACAACCACAAAAACGGACGTTTTGGTTTTTTATTGGATTTAGATTCAGTTGATATGTCGATAGGCGGTTTGTCATCGGAGGATCTTCTTTCGTCAAAATTAGCCGGTTGGTTGTTAGTTGTAGTTGCAATTGGTTGTTTCTGATCTGAATGTGGCGCTTCCTTTTCTGTCAAATCGGATAAATCGTTTTTCGCATTAGCCGGAATAAAAGTCACTGTATCGTTTTTGTCCTCATGGAGATCTTTTTCATCATCCTCTTTTAGCGAATCCTCGCCATTATTATTTCCGAAAGCAACCTCTTGTTCAACATTTTCAAGGACAATACCATCGTTGAGTGGAGTAGTTTCGAAATGGGCGAACGGTTTGTTTACAAGATTTTTCAATATCTGAGCCGGTAGAAAGCTTACGCGTCGATGCGCCGGAATTATTATTTTCTCTTGGGTGTTTACATCAATGCTTTCGCGTTCCTGAATTGGTGTCAGTTTGAATGTGCCAAAATCTTTAATTTTAACCAACTCATCCTTCGAAAGCCCTTGCTCAATTACACTGAAAAATTCAATCACAAATTTTTCTGCTTCCTCTTTGGTGAGTGTGCCGTCAGAGGTTAAAAGATCAATTAAGTCCTGCATGTTTAATTTATGACTCATGGCATTTGTTTATTTATATTTTTCTTTGAGAATGGTTGAGGGTTTAAAGTTAACCGATATTTTTGGAGGTACAAGAAACCGTTGCTGCGTCTGAGGGTTTACTGATATGCGTTCTGATTTCTTTCGAGTTTGGAAAACTCCGAAATTGGGAATGGTTATTGATGCATTTTCAGCCAGTTTGGTGTTCATCTGTTCTATAGTTTCAGCTAACACTTCCGAAACTTTAATCTGAGTCCATCCCAAACGTTCCGATAATTCGGTAATGAGTTCTTTGTTTGTCATGATTTTTTATTTTTCGTTTATTAGCTATTTCGACTTTTCATGTTCATATTTTGTGTCAATGGCTGATTGCTTGATATTGTGAAGATTAACTCATGTTCTAAATCTATGGATTGTAAATGTAAACGGATACTTCACTGCGTTCAGTATGACAATAGCACAAAAAACATTGTCAATTATCCATTGTCAATTTTCAATTAAATTACTTTCCCCATTAAATCAAACGGCAAAGCCGAAGTAATTGAAACAGTATAAAACTCCCCAATTGATAATTTCTTTTCTTTGCTGATAAGCACTTCTCCATCCACATCGGGAGAATCGAACTCCGTTCTTCCGATATAATAATCGGGTGTTTCACCATCGATTATCACCTTCAATGTTTGACCAATTTTTTGTTCATTAATGCCCAATGCCACTTCCTCTTGCACTTCCATCAGCTTATTTAACCGATCCTTTTTCACCTCAGGTGAAATATCATCGGTGTAGTTTTTATCGGAAAATGTATCTTCTTCGTGGGAATAGGGGAAAGCGCCCAATCGTTCAAATTTCGTCTCTTTTACGAATTCCAATAATTCGTTGAACTCTTTATTGGTTTCTCCCGGATGACCCACCATCAATGTGGTACGCAAATGAATTCCGGGAACTTCCGTTCTTATTTTTTCTATCAATTTGATAGTATTTTCTTTTGAAATATTGCGTCGCATTTTCGTCAACATAGTATCACTGATATGTTGTAGCGCGATATCTAAATAGTTGCACACATTGTTGCGTTCGCGGATAACGGGCAACAGATCCATCGGGAAATGTGCAGGGTAGGCGTAATGCAATCGAATCCATTCTACACCCGGGATATCCGAAATTCTTTCTACCAATTCGGCAATTTTCATCTCTTTGTATAGATCCAAACCATAGTAAGTAAGGTCTTGTGCAATAAACTGAAATTCCTTTACACCTTGCTGTATCAGATTTCTAACTTCTTCTTCAATCTCCTCTATTGCGCGAGATTTGTATTTACCGGTAATAAGGGGAATTGCGCAATAAGAACAAGTTCTGTCGCAACCTTCCGAAATTTTAATAT